>ULWK01004295.1_pt1 | contig 10939 bp, 10 predicted proteins | sample 1960281 | NCBI WGS metagenome assembly ULWK01 (sample SAMEA4835810, study PRJEB28245) | human gut metagenome | biome: gut microbiome; material: fecal sample | place: Denmark | collected 2008 | reverse complement strand
CACTTGCGCCGTGGCGGTTATCACGCCCATCCTCCTGCCGTTGGCTTTGACGGCTATCTGTGTGTCGGCACGTCCTGTCTCGTCGGCACTGTCTGTCTGAAAAACGATGCTGAACGAAGTCAGGTCGCCGGGAGCCACCTCTGCGGAATCGGCAACCACGACAAAACGCTTGTCGGCGCTCTCAAACGAAAGGCTGAGGGTGTCGCGGCCGGCATTGTAGGCTATCACGCTTGTTTGGCGGCGGTGTCCCTGCCGCACGTCGCCAACCACTGCCGTGCGCGACGTAAGCCGCAAATCACCGGCTTTCTCCGGAAAAATCCGCCCTACGGTCTCTCCCTCGGGGCGCACCTTGCCTACTATCTGCAGCTGTGTGGTTCCCTTGTCGGTATGCACAGCCACATGCTTCTTGAACGGACCCGGGCGATACGACGGATTGAACTCCACAAGAAGGCTGCCGCTGTCGCCGGGCAATATCACCATGTCGGCAAGCCTTGCCGTCGTGCAGCCGCACGATGACGATGTGCGCTTCACCACCACCGTGTCGGCCCCGCCGTTGCGATAGGCAAACCGGTGAGCCACCTTGCCGTCGGCTTCATTGATGATGCCGAAGTCCCACGCCGTCTCCTTCCATTGCAGCTGTGCGGAGGCAGCCGCGGCGACAAGCGCCGCCGTCAATATCACCATCAGTCTGCGCATTACGGTATCACGTTGCCTTTAATCCTCAAATACGCCGTCCCGCCGTTGGTCACCACCGTGACGGTCTTGTCAAACGCTCCGCGGCGGCCGTCGGGCTTATACGTCACTCCGATTTTGGCTGTCTCGCCGGGGGCAATGGGCTTCTTTGGATAAGCGGGCTTTGTGCAGCCGCACGAAGAGCGCGCCGTGCGGATTATCAACGGCTCGTCGCCAGTGTTGCGAAACTCGAACCAGCATGTCACGTCGCCGCCTTTCTCCTTGACATATCCAAAGTCATGTACTTTTGTCACGAGCGTCATCTTCGCCTTTTCGCCGGCGAATGCCGGAAGCAGCGACATCATTGCGATTATCACAAGCAAAAGTCTCTTCATTTTTCACATCTCCTTTAATTATGCAAAATTAGCAAATAGCGTCATCCCTGTGCAATTTCTTCGCCTAAAAATGTTTAAATCGCCATGCCTCCACCTTTCCTGCCCCGCTTTTTATAGCCTCCGCCCTTGCTTTTTCAAAAACAACACTCTATCTTTGTGAAAATTACAAGCTTGGCGTCTATATGAAACCTGTCTTTGCCATACCGCTGTTTCTGCTTGCCCTGCCTATGGTTGCGGCGGAGGCGCCATGCCAAAAAATTGAAGGACGGACGGACTTTTTCCTTGGGAAATACAAATTGAATGAAAATCCAGATTATTATAAATTGTATCTTGTACAAGGGAAAATGTACAACCAGTCATTTATCGACACCCGCACTTGTGACTATGTAAAAGTACCGGACTATCGTAGCGATGCAAATCTACATAACATCCTTTTTCCAACACCTTGTGCATAGTTAAACCATACAAAAAGAGCAAAGAACAATAATATGAAATCATTACCATTTATAACAGCATTGCTTTTATCTTCGCTATCCGTGTTTGGGCAATTGGGACGAAACGCGCTGCCCGGAGGTTTGGAATCGTATACCGTATATGAAACGAATTCTCCATCTTTCCAGAAGATTTTGGAGTTTGTATCCGTACAAGAACCCGAAATAATAAAATGGTGGATTTACAAAGACGGTTTTTCTGTCGACAAGGTGATAAAAAGATGGAATTTTGAACGGAAGATGTTTAAGGATTATGCCATTGAGATAATGAGAGTCGATTCCGTTTTATTGTTGCAGATAAGCGAATACTCAGGCTATGGTGAATTGGATCGATCCAGATATGACATGGAGCCTCTGATTGTTCTGGAGCAGAATGGAGCCCATTTCTTTTTCACTCCCACTGGATTTAATTCGAATGACGAACAAAAAATGAGAGTGTGCATAAATGAGTTCATAAAAGAGTTCTTGATTCCCACACAGAGAACCTATGGCCGCTTTAAAATAGCGGACAGATGTAACTACTGGTTATTTCATTTTGAAGTGCGTCATCCTGTCATCTTCAAGTTTATCAAACCTGCTTGGATTTGTGAATTGAATGACAACAATGAATGGCAAATAACATACAGAACCGTAACGTGGGATGAAGTTGGAGGAGACGACGGTCCTGTCAGATTTATTAATATTGCTCCGTCGAAAGTCAGAATCAGGGCCATATACAAAGACAATGAGCATTTGTACCTGAAAAAATACCGACATTTGAGAGGATTCTAATCTGAGCAGATCTTATACGAAGCAACTTCATAAAAGAGTCTTGGCTTAAAGGTCACTATCGACTCAATGTCCATTTTTAAGCCAAACCGTATTTGCCTGATGGAAGACAGCCTTATTTTCATTCATTTAAAATCTAAAACAAAATAGAAGTTACAATGAAACGAGCAATCCTATTATTTGTCATCCTTTTCAGCGATTCGGTATTGAAAAAATGACACTTCTATAAAAAATCGAAGAAGTTTGCATAATTACAAAATTTGCTATTGCATTTATGGCTTTTTTTCGTTTACTTTGCTATCAACAAACCTATTACCATCGATATGAAGCATTTTGTCGGCATACCACTGTTTCTGCTTGCCCAGCCCATGGTTGCGGCGGAAACACCGATGAGTTATGTGCGCGTGATTGAATCTTACTCGCCGTCGCGCAGCGAGCCGGCGGCATACTTAGATATGGCGCGTGTCACGACAACTTATTTTGACGGACTTGGACGCCCGGTGGAGACTGTACGCGTGGGTGCGGGCGGCGATTTCGAGGACGTGGCGGAGCTGACGGTCTACGGCCACGGCGACAAGGTGGCGGAGCGGTGGCTGCCGGTGGGCACGCACAGCGGAGGGGCGTTTGTGGCGCCGGCATCGCTGATTGGAGAGGCCAAGGCGTTCTACGGATGCGACAGCCCGCTGACGGCTTTTAAATACGAGTTGTCGGAGGAAGGCAGACCGGTGTCGATGACGCGCCCGGGGGCATCGAAGCCCCGCATCATGGAGCATGGGTTCTGCTTCGACGAGACGGTTCCGATTTTTGATGTTGACGGCGAAGGGCGGCTGGTGCGCCAGGGATACTACAAGGAGGGGACGCTGAGGTTCACGATTGAGACCGACGAGACGAGTGCTTATTCGCGCTCGGTTTTCACTGATTTTGACGGACGCAAGGTTGCGGAACTTGAAGACGACGCTTGGACGTTCTGGGTCTACGACGAGTGCGGAAGGCTGAGGTTCACGGTGTCGCCCGAGGGGGCACGGAGGCTGACGGCCGACGGCGTATGCAACTCAACTATAGTGGAGCAATACTGCTCGGAGTGGCGATACGACGGACGCAACAGGGTGACGATGAGCCGTGTGCCCGGCGTGGCGCCGACATATTATGTCTACGACCGGCTCGGTCGGCTGGCGCTCGAGCAGGACGGCTGTCTGCGCAGCCGCGGGCAGTGGCGTTTCTATGCCTACGACAGCGACAAGAGGCTTGCCGTGGCGGGCGTGACGGCTGGAATTTCATCCATACCGTGGACGCGGGAGAAGCTGGAACGGAAATATGCACAGTCGGAAATCTCGGCGGTGTTCGACGCCGCGGTCGACAAGGATATGCACATGTGCTACCGTCTCGAGAATGCACCCGACCGCGACTACAATCTCACAAATGCTTGGTACTACGACTCATACGACTTCTGGACTTCCGACTGGACTCTGCCGTCGGACGCGGAATACGCCTTTGAGCGCGCGCCGTCGCGCCTGGGCAAGCCCTCGGGTTGCGCCGTGATGGGCGGCATGGGCTTCCCGGAGTTCACGGTGTGGCTCTACGACCGCCGCGGACGCGAGCGCGCCCGGTGCCGCAGGCAGTACACGGCGGAGTTCATCGAAAGCACGTTCACCGACTGCAATTTCATCGGGCGTCCAACGCGCTGCCGCACCGTGCTGTCGCTGCCGCAAGGCGAGTTTCAGACGAATCCCGACGAGGTGACCATCGACCGCTGTTTCTCATACATGCAGGACGGTGGGCAGCTATATGCGGAGGAAATCCGGGTGGACGGCGGAAAATGGGAGCGAGTCTACCACGACTATGACGCCGCCGGCAGGCTTGTGAGGCGGAGAGGCGGCAGCGACGGTGCGACCGGCTACACGCTCGATGCGGAGGGGCGCGTCACTGCCATCGCCAACAACAGCTACAGCGAGACGCTCTCCTTCGCCGCCAATGGCTTGGTGGCGGAAAAAACCACAAGCGTTGCCTACGGCGGAGAGAAGTTCGTCCAGCGCATGGAGTACGACTACGGCGACCGACGCTTCCTGACGGCGGCGATATGCGGGGAGAGCAACCTGTCGCCGTTCACGGAGCTTTTCTCCGAGACGTTCGACTACGACCTCAACGGCAATGTCACGATGATAAACCGCGGATACCCGGCGGTGCAGGAGGCTGCAATCGAATACGAGGGCAACCGCGTGAGCCGCATCGTCGACTCATCGTCGCCAGCGATGGCGGTATATGCGCCGCGGTTTGCAGAGGGTGAATACAACCGTCCGATTGCCTACGACCAGTGCGGGCGCATAACAGCCGACCGCACACGCCGCATCGCATCAATTCTCTACAACGACCGTCACCTGCCGATACGCTTCACGATGGACAACGGCAACACACTGAGCCTGAGCTACAACGCCGACGGCGTGAAGGAGCGCGAGACGGAGACAAGCTATTACGTCACAACCGTGACTCGCGTTGAGAACGGCGACACGGTGGTGCGCGAGCAGAAGCGGGCGCGATCCACCCTCCGCGAATACTACGGCGACGTGCTGCGCGTCGGCGGTAGGACTCGCCGTCTGGAGTGGAGCGGCGGATTCTTCTCCAAGGACGACAACGGACGCTGGCACAGCCACCGCTACGTGCGTAACTCCCTCGGCAGCATCGTGGCTGTAACCGACAGCGCCGGCACGGTGGAGCAGGCTGTTTGCTACTACGCCTCCGGGCTGCCCGTCTACAAGGCGCCCAACAGCATCCCTGCCACGCGGCGCATGCATGTGGGCAAGGAATTCGAGCAGTTCGAGAGCATCGACTGGTATGACAACGAAGCCCGATTCTACGACCCTCTGCTCGTGCGCTTCACCACGCCCGACCCGCTCGCTCTCTCCTACCCATCCCTCTCCCCCTACGCCTACTGCGCAAACAACCCGGTATGCAACGTGGATTTGGATGGGAAAAAAGCTATAAGAATTATAGATGAAGGAAATAAGACTGTGACAATCAAAGCTGATTATTATGTTGTTACATCGGATATAGGTTCATTGTATTCTGAAACAAAAAGAGTTCCAGGTTATTCTCTGTCTGAAATCGAAGAGTTGAACAACTCAATTTCAAAACACCTCAATAATTTGGAATTAGTCGTAACCAACGGCAAATATTCTGGGTATTCGGTTGTTTTTGATTTGACTTTCATTGGCGCAGACCAAATAAAAGCCGAAGCTATGGCCTCTGCTGATAATTTCGAAGGATTCAATATAGGAAACACTTTCAGGCGTGGCGACAAAACAAATTCTAAGTTAAGAAGAGAAGAGCATACTGATGGTTCCTACACTGCTGTTGGAGGAATAACACAATTAAACACACACATTTTAATGAACATAGATTTTGATACGCAGATGAATCGGCTGCACGAAATATTCCACACGTTCGGCTTTGACGATGAGCAAAATGCGAAAGGCATTATGTCGTATCCCCCACAGAACCCAAATGACAAAGATGTTGAAATACTTATGACAACACCCTATATGCCAACTATAAAAAAAACGATACAATGAAAAAACTGATTTTAATGACAATCCTGTTCTTAACGCTGCAGTCAAGCGGCTATATAAATTTCAAGGGCGCTCATTTCCGTAAATTGGAGGAAGGAGAACACTATTACTATATTTTGAGAATCTCTCCTCAGAATAAAAATCAGCGACCATATCTTATGGTAGCCATTTCTGACTTCTTTTTTCTGAACAGGCTATCGGAAAATATAGATTGTGAAACCTTTGTCAACAGATTCTATAATTACGCAGATTATGCTTCTGAATATCTATCGGGATTCTATGAAATACATTCCAAAAAATTCATTAAGACATCGGAATATATGGAGCTGTACAACCAATATCTATTGGTCTATTCAGTCGAATTTTCAGATATTGTTTATTATCTAACCGATGGAACATTGGTCTGCGTATCCGCTGCTGTTGTGAAGAGCCCCGTCTATATAGCCGACTATCACGCTTCGTTGTCATCGGAATATCCTGTGAAATACAGTACAGGTAAGACTTCTTTCTTTACCAGAATAGAATATCAGAAGAAAGCGGTGCTAAATAAAGACATAATAATTATAAAAGCAAAAAAATGAGAGCAACGAGATTAGTTATAACACTGCTGGCTTTTTTACCGTCACTGTTTATCATTAAAGCAGATGAAACGGAACTAACGGAGATGCGCCTGGTCTCTGATAGCCTAATCTATATGATACAATCGAACGTGGACTGCGACGGTCAAAAAAAATTTGCAGAACTCACATTTGGAGACAGAGGATTCAACGCCGGGTTGCTATTTGCGACAGTCACTGTTAAATACAACTTGTGCGGATTTAAACCTTCTAAATATATCGGATTCATTACCATTGGCGATTGTTTGATTTTTGTAGACAAATCAGGCTTGACGCACATGGATTGGTTCGACTATCTTCCGAATAAACGCATTTTCCACAGCACAGAAGTTTCTGCCCGCGACGGCACTGCTTGTTGGAATTTTATTTTATTCAGCAAGACTGACATTGTATTGCAATCGGTATCAAAAGGTTGGTGATATGAAAAGATATATAATGACTTTAATTGCATTCAGCCTGTCTGTAATGGCTATAAATGGAGCTGAGAAATCAGATGGCATTGATGCATTTCCATATAGAGACCTTATAGAAAAATATGTCGCTTCTTCTGACTTTGACAAACAGAAAGACATTGTCATAGCAACAAGGTTATTGTCAAAATTTTCCAAATACCCATATTTAATATTTGGAGCGTTCACACAAGAGGACTTGCCATATTTTGGGAAAAAACTTCCAGAACAGACATCTGACATTGGTGGCATCAGAATAATTGAAACATATAATACAGAGTGCATTCGAGACGTGTTCTCGCAATTATTCCTAAAATTCGATCCTTTTTGGCAATCAAAAATAAATGTTACTGATTACACGTTCTGGATTTTTATCGAAATCAGCAATGACAGAATTGTTCTCATGGACACAAATGCAACATCAAGACATTAATTGCCACCTGTTATCCTATGGAGATTATGTTGCAAGCAAAATTTCTGTAGTCAGCTTTACTGGAAATTAATCTCAATTCCAACGCTAATTTGATTATGAAATATAAATCCCGCAAGAATGGCAATGAAAACTAAAATTCTGATTTTATCAGCTATAATTGTTTTTTGTATACAAGCAAAAAACAATGACATTTCTTATGAAGAGACTTGTTATCGCTATATCGTTCCACATGGTCCTATCAATAGACCCTCAGGCTCTTACTCTTGTGTATGGAACTATGAAATTACAAATAATTCCAATCAAAACTATGTGACTTGGATCAATCGACTTGATAGTATGTTGGTGTTGTCTCAAGATAGGCAAAGTGACATCTTCTTCAATCGGAGAGTCGGGGAAAGCTATTCATGTGTTGCAGAAGCATGGAGTAACGGATTTACAGGAATTGCTGTCGGATCGACATTCGTCAAAAGGATCAAACCAAAAGAGTCATTTACATATATTGTAATTGTGCCGAATGCGACCGATTCTGTAACGACATCTGTTTTTAAAAGCCATATTTCTGTGGTCAAAGAAGATATTGCTTGCAGGAGTCTTGGCATAATGCATCCAATTGACTCAATGTTTCTATTTAAGCCAAACCGTATTTGCCTGTTGGAAGACAGCTTGATTTTCATTCATTTAAAATCTAAAACAAAATAGAAGTTACAATGGAACGAACAATCCTATTATTTGTCATCCTTTTCAGCCTATCTCCATTGGCCAACGCCTCCACGCCCAATGCGGAAACCGATTCTATCATCCTCTATAAAGATGTGTTTTTCCGTGGGACAAGGCTTTTCCCCAAAGACATTAATGGAGATACAGTTCGGGCTATCGAGAGCCGGGTATTCAAGGTGCTGCTGTCGAACGACACATTGGTCGCCGTCACTGACAATCCAGCAGTATTCCCGGATGAATTGAAAAAGCTCTCAAGAGGACAAATAAGAATGCGTTTCATGAAAAAAGGCCATTCTCTTACGTTCGATGACGACGTGCCAAGCACTGTGTCGATTCACGCCACAAAAGATACGTTGGAATATATTCGAGACATCCCAGAACCAGGATATCCATACACAATTTGGAATGGTGTCATTGAAAGTTTCGAACTGATAAAAATAAATCGAAACATACGCGACTTGGTCAGGACTCTGAATCTTGAGCCATATTTCAATTTAGACATCCACACAATTTTTCTAATACATCCCATTGAAATTTCCAATTTCTGGGCAAAAGAAGTCGGCATCAAATTAAATGAACGCAAAATGGAAGCTGAATTCGTTGAATACAGGCAATATGACGGAAGCATCGTAAAAGTTGCATTGATACAACAACAATAAAAATTCGGATCTATGAAATATTTGATGGTCATAACATTATCTATCGCATCAATTCTGTCGGCATCCGCCGACAATCTGAAGTATGCGCCACACAACTTCTCCGTGCTGCCACCGTCGCCAGAGGTGGAGTCGCTCAACAGATACATTGATTTCGGAGCGTCGCTCGCATCCGGGCAACCCGACATCAACCTGCCGATTTATGAGGTGAGCCACGGATCTCTGTCTGTGCCGATTTCCATAGGTTACCACGGAGGCGGCATCAAGGTGAACGAGAAAGCGGGAATTGTAGGTCTGGGATGGACGCTGCTCGCCGGAGCCACGATATCGCGCACGGTCAACGGTCTGCCTGACGAGATGCTCGCGGAGGGCGGGATGATGCGAGGACTGTTCAATATTACATCTGACGGTAAAAAACTCAGAAACTACGTATGCAACAAGCCTAAGGAATATGACTATGCTGTGGCAAACTCCGACTATGTCAAATACATTTCTCGCTATTGCCAGCCATACGAGGAAAACCGTCTTGACGTTGCCAACGATGTGCTGCAGATTGCGGGAATGGGGATGACCGGCACTTTCATATACGACGACAACCGGCAGATGGTCTTGCAGTCGCCGTCTTATCTCCATTTTGAAAATGGCAGGACTTTGAACAGCAGCTACCCCGGCCGTTATGAGATTGTCGACGACAAGGGCACTCGCTATTATTTTGAAGCTACGGAATATAGCGAATATTCTTACCTGTACTATTATCGGATGCTGCAAAACGCGGATATGCAGAAAGATAAATACCGCTTCATTTCCGCATGGCATCTGACCAAAATAAAGTCTTTGCAAGGCGACTCGATTATGTTTGAATACCAGAATATGGGCGAGCGCATCTATCGGGTTGGCGGCACATATAGATATGAGGACTGTTTCAATTCCGATTATATCAAAGAACTTGTGCAGGGCTACACCGGCGCCGACTCATACATCGACTACTATCCCAAACTGCTGAAGCGGATTGTCACCAGTTCGGAGATTGTGGAGTTCTCTTATGAGACAACAACCGTGGATGTCGACACCAGAACTTCGCAGTACGACAGGCTGTCGAAAATCACAATATTCAGAAACGATTCCGAATGCACTCCGGTGAAGAATTTCGTGTTTGAACAGTCGGAGAGTCCATTCCGGGGCAAACGCGGCGGACTGCTCAATAAAATTTCGGAAGTGTCGGCTGACGGCAAAAACAAGCAGACATTGTTTTCATTTGATTATGAAAAAGGCTCTGTTCCAAACAATTATTCCAATTCACAAGACCATTGGGGATATTACAACGGCTGCAACAACGCGTCGCTGCTTACCAAACAGTTTGAGCATCAACTTGGAAGCTACCCTTATGGTGACAGAGAGCCAAATGCTGCGTATGCCGCCATAGGAATTCTGAACAAGATAACTTATCCGACTGGTGGACATACGGCTTTCGAATGGGAGCCGCACGACTATGCGTATGTAAACGCCAAAAAGAATGAAGAAAAAACAATCACTACCACAACTCCCCACAACTACACCCTGTGCGGACGCAAACATGGCGAAGTCCTGGAGGCTGCAATAACCGTAAGCAGCCCGACAAATATCTATGTGGACGTGTCAAACTACTTCGAAATGTTCAAGGGTATGGGCTACCTGCAAGGAGATGACGGATGGAAGGATTACAACCACAGCCACTCAACCGCTTATTCAAACGACTATCCTTCAGTAAAAATATACAATGGAAAGAACGAGGTTATAGCGACCGTTTTCATTGATTCGGAAAACAGCGCAAGGAAACAAATAATATCAATCTCCCAGCCGGGGCAATATAGGATTCGTCTATGCAATCCACGCAACATAAGCCTCGACGTTCTGAGAAATTATTTCGAAAGAGATAATAGCGAAGGCGATTTTGGCATAGTCAAAATCAATTTCAACGACATAACCGCCACAACGATTTCCCCGACAAAGCTTTGGGGCGGACTGAGGATTAGAAGCATAACATCTTGCACCGACGATGTGACAAACGCCAAGATCCGGAAGACCTACAAATATGCCACGGATTATACAAAAGACAACACGTCGAGCGGCGTGGTGCCGTTTGAACCAGAATATGCCTACCACTTTATTATGGGCGGGCACGTCGACGGCGGAATGGGT
>ULWK01058680.1_pt1 | contig 10999 bp, 16 predicted proteins | sample 1960281 | NCBI WGS metagenome assembly ULWK01 (sample SAMEA4835810, study PRJEB28245) | human gut metagenome | biome: gut microbiome; material: fecal sample | place: Denmark | collected 2008 | reverse complement strand
TCCATCATAATTAATTTCATTAGTAGCATTATCGTCAGTAATTTCATCGAGTTTATTAATATCAAAGCAATTATTAAGACTATAAGCGATACTTTTTAGTTTATCGTTAATAAGACCTCTACAATCATCAACAACAGCATATACTTGTTTGATATCATCACCGTTACCATTAGTAGTTAAATTGGTAATAGCGAGAGGAATATCAGCATTAGCAGGATAAAGTTTAGTAAGTTCAATAGAAGTAATAGAATTATCATTTTCAACTTCAATAGTAGTAATAATACGATGTACTTTCATAATGTTTAATATTAGGATAAGACTTATCAGAACTTGCAGCTAGGTCTTGATTGACAAGTCTTATCAGACTGTTAAGTTCGTTTACTGCAATCTATTTAATGTCGATAATGAGCATTTCCATGTCGAACACTAGCGATAGCATCAACAAAACTATTGTTGATAACATCAGTGCTACCAACCCGAAGGTCAGTAGCACTATGTTCATTAGAATGGAATGTCGTCATCATTCATTGCAGTAGCAACAAAACTAGCTGCTTTAGCTTTAGCCTCACGCTTGGCAGCAATAGCAGCACGAGCGTCCTCCATAATCTGCTTGATAAGTACATTATATGCACCAACAAGAACAGGGTCAGTAGGTTGTTCGATACCTACAATATGATATACATATCGGTCATAATCCACAACATTGTAAAGATTGTCTTTACGAGTAAATGGATTACGGTCTTGTACACCAGCAGGTACAAACTGGCAAAGAACTTTGGCAGCAACACCAGTCAGATACATACTAGCAAAGCCAGCTTCAGCAGCCTCGCCAACATAGTTGACAAATCTACCGTAGAACTTGTCTTTGCGCATTACAAGCAGTATCTGATTGAATGGCATCTGAATAGCACCAAGCATACCCATTCGATGTGTACCATCAGGCATACTTTGAGCACCTTTGACAGGACTAGCAATAGTAACAAACGCATTGAGATAAGACTTGCCATTACGACCTGTACGTTCTTGACAATCAATATTAGTAATGACAGTAGTCATTACATAACTATGACCATCAGTACAGATGCGTCTAACAACATCATCAATGGTTTCCACTTGCGCAGAACTTTGGTTATCTGTATCAACAGTAGATTGAACAGGTTGGTTAACACTAGTAGTTGGTTCAACTACATTAACACTCTCAGGAGCAGCAGCAGCACTCTGTGCAGCTTGCGCTAAATCTTTAACGTCTGGCATGACTATTAAGTATTTAATTACGCTAATCAGTAGCATTACTGACAGTTGTTTCGTTTCAACTGCAAAGTATTTAATGTTGATAATGAGCAGCATCATCTAGTAGAGATTAATCTCTACTAAGATAACTAACAATAGCCGATAGTATTCCAAATACAACAGCAGTAATCTGTTCATCACTAGTTGGTTCTACTTTCAATGCTAGTATGATAGCTGGCATCATCAGTATGATTGCAACTAACAACAATGATTTGTTTGTTCTCATAATGATTGGTATTAATAGTTAGTAATGTAATGAGATGAATAATCTCAATATATTTAATGTTGATAATGAGAGCGAGAACTTTACTTTCTCCTAGAAGTTGACGGGGGTAGTCAAGTCTAATTTAATGACCCACCCCTTATACTCACTAGCCTCATCAAAACATTAATATACATTATTTTCACTCTTACTCTTACTATTACCATTATCATTACCATTATCATTACCATTATCATTACTATTATTATCTTTATTTTCATCTTCATTATCATTTCCATTATATTTACTTTTCTCTTCATTATCATTATTATCCTTATCTTCATCATCATTATCATTATTATTATTACTCTTCATTTTATTTCCATTATCATCTTTATAATTCTCATCATTTTTATCATAATATTTAACTTAATCTTCGCTAATATCTATAACTTCAGTTGCATACAAATCTTTATTAGCAATAACAATACCTTTATCAGTATCATTTTTAAATAAAACAAATTTATCAACTATAAGTCTATCTTTATCATCAAAAGTTTTTATTAATTTAGCTTCATTAATTATATTAATAAGTTTGTTAACATCACCTCTAAATATATAAATCGGATTAACAACATAAATATTTCTAATATTAGTTCTTTTAATAATATTTTCATCTTCAAGATAAGCAATAGCATTATAATAATCTCTATAATTAGGTTTAACTAAACCATAGCCTTTAATTAAATCATGAGAAATATAAATAACATTACTATTAAATTTAATATTTTCAGCAATATAACCAATAAAAGAAATAATAACAGCATATCTATTTTTTCTTATTATATCCCAAACTCTCATACCAATAGTAACAAAATTACGTTTAATACCAACTTCTTTACTAAGATGATAACCATTATCAAATTCAGCAATTATACCAGTTCTGGTACTTTTATTATAACTAAAAGGATTAGCAACAACAAGTCTTTGTTTTTCAAATTCTTCTAAACAATCAGCATTATAACAAACATCATTAACAAGTTTATTATAAACTTTAGTAGGTTTAAAATCTTCTTTAAAAATCATAACAATAATAGTATTAAATTTAACATAAAAATATATTACTCTAGGAAATGTCGAAATCTATTCCATGTATGGTATAAATATAGCAAATAAATAGCGAAATCTATTCCATGTATGGTATAAATTGGTATTTGTAACTTATTGATAATCAAATAATTATAAGTTAGCAATAGTATCTATATAGATATATATTATATATAATATTTAATATAATCAGCATTAATAGATTCGCTGTGACCCGCTCCGAGCTTCGCTCTCCGCTAAACTCCCCGTGGAGGATGAATACAATCAGTATCAATCATATTAAGTTAATCAATACTATCATTATTATTATTATCTCTATTAATATCATTAATACTAATATGATTAAGTCTAACTCATCTCCATCCTCCACGGGGAGTATGACTTGCATATTTATAATCATATAATCCTCTATGATGTAAATGTTAAAAATAGTTTTTCTCTTGGTAGATTCATTCAAACTCTTACATTTGCTGAAAACAATTAAGTTATGGGTAAAGATAAAAGTGAAACTAAACCTAAATACACTAGAGAATTTCATAGTGGTGAAAGGAATAAAAAAGAAGTTAAAGTTCCTAGTAAACTTAAACTTGGAAATATTGGTATTGACAGTATTATTAAAACTAAATAATTTAGTGTTATGATTAAAGTTGAAAGTAAATTTAAAGATTTTGGTATTCAAATACCTACTGACATTAGCGAAATAACAAGTGAAGCACTTGACTCTGTTCTTACTAATGTAGTTATTGCTAAACACTATTGTGTTGTTGCTCTTTGCCAAAATGAAAGTTTGTTTGGTGTTATTAATAATAAAGTTAGTACAGTTGAGGTTATGCCAATTATTGCTAAGATTAGTAAAGAAGATGCTGAACTTATTGGTATGAATCAAATGGATAAGATTATTATTGACCGTTCTACTCTTGAACGTGGCTATCATCTTTATCTTAAACATAATGTTCTTAGTCCTCAATTTGTTAATAAGTATATTACTAATGATACTGAACTAACTCGTTCTATTACTGTTGGTACTTTTGGACAAAATCAAGGATATAAAAAAGGACAGAAAGTTTGGTTTGTTGAGTTTAAAATTATAGCTATTAATGATTTAAGAGCTGCTATTACTGATAAACATAAAGCTATTAATCCTTTTGTTTATTATTCTGCTGAAAAAGCTAATTAGCCATTTCGTCTAAATAATCGAACTCTTCTTAAAACTACTTATGTATAATTTAAAATTATAGGTACTTGTGTTTTTGTTTATAGTAGTAATTTAAGAAGAGTTCTTAAACTTTCAATTATGGATTTTAAGACTAATACTGGTTTTAATATTGCTAATACTAGTTCTCATGAAGATTTTGATGATGATTATATTCTTATCTATAAAGATATAAATAATATATTAGATGATATTGGATTTCAAGGTGATGATAGAATACTTTGTAAATCTATTATTGAAAATCTTGAAAAAGAAGCTAGTATTAATATACGAAAAGATAAATGTGTTGCTATTCCTCATATTGGCACTATTCAAAAGAATTGGTATCGTTCCAAACTTATTAGTCATTATAAAGACTTTAAAGAAGCTAGAAAAACTATGACTAGAGAAGAGTATAAAGAATATACTGCTAAAGTTATGGAAGAAGAAAAGCAAAAACATTATGAAGAAGAAGAAAAGATTAAGACTGAACTTAAGTTTAAAAAGAAACTTCTTCCTATTTGGATTAAACTAAGTAAAAAACATAGTGCTGCTTATGCTAATCTTTGGCTATATGCTATGGGTAAACTTGAAATTATTGAATTTGATGAAGAAGTAGAAGAAATATATGAACGGTTTGGAATTGGATTGGATGCTGACCATAGATGAAACTGGTATGCCAAAAGCTCCTACACTTAAACAACTTCTTGATAGAGATGTTAGTCTTCTTTATACTAGAGATAAATCTCCTAATAAAGAGATGTATGTTAAAGAAGTTGGAGTTATTTATTATCTTGGTGACCCTAAAGGCCCGTGTCTACAAGAAGGTCTTAGTGAAAAAGAAGCTCTTAAGAAAGCTATTGAAAACTTTGATTTACCTAAAAATTATCAACCTGATATTCTTGTTTGGAAACTTATTAAAAGATATTATAATCAAAAAGCTGGTGCTGGTATGGAAGCTGTACTTAATATTAAGCGCGGTATTCATAATGTTGCTTTAGCTGCTAGCAAATTAAATGAGTTGCTGAATGACAAGTTATCTGATGGTGCTAGTCTAGAAGATGTTCCAGTTGTTATTGGTTATATGAAACAAATTAATGATTTAGCTAATCAGTTTCCAAACACGATTAAAGCTCTTAATGTAGCTGAAGAAAATCTTCTGTATGAACAAGAGAATGTTGCTGGTAGAGGTGGAGTTGAAATTACTAGTAGTATGATTGAAGAATAAGCTGATGCTAATCTACTCCATCCTCCACGGGGAGTCTAGCGTAGGCACGTAGTGCCGAAGCGGGTCCAAACTAGTGTTGAACTTAATGGTATTAATAATATGGAACTTAGAGATAAAAGATATAATGATATTAGACTTATTTTTCATGAAGAAAAACATAAATATAATGATAGTCTAGGTAATGATTATATTTCAACTACTACTATCCTTCATAATTATGCTCCAAAGTTCGATAAGAACTATTGGTTGAGAAAGAAGTCTAAAGAACTAGGAATAAGTGAGAAGAAACTAGAAGAACAATGGTCAACTATTACTAAAGAAGCTTGTGAACGTGGAACTAATACTCACAATGGTCTTGAAGATGGTGTTAAAGGAGCATCTATGTTTCAACAAGCTATTAATTATCTTGATAAACGTGAAGATGGTGTAATGGTTACTATTGCTGATATTCCAAATTTTGGTGCTAATTATAAACTTCTTAATCTTAAAGATTTTATTGAACTTACTAATAATCGTTATCCTCTTATTTATGATGCGTTTAAAATGTACACTGAAAGAGGATATAAGATTTATAGTGAAATTGGTATGTTTCTTATAGATTGGTTAATTAGTGGAACTATTGATATTCTTCTAGTTAATGAAGATACTAATTGTGCTGTTGTGGGTGATTGGAAAACAAATCGTGGCGGATTAAGATTTAGTAGTGGATATTATAAGAAAGATAAAACAGTTAAACCTGCACAACAAACTAATGTTTGGGTTGATAAAGATGAACGACTTTTAGCTCCTCTTAATCATCTTCCTAATTGTAATGGTGCTATATATAATCTTCAGCTTAGTATGTATGCTTTTGCTGTTGAATATATACTTGGTTTAACTATTAAAGGTGTTTGGCTGTGTCATATTGATAGTGATTTTGAACTTAATGAATATGGTATGCCAAAAAGATTTTCTGATGGTCTTTATCATATTAAAGAGAATCCTGTTGAAACTACTAAATTATTTACTATGAATTATCTACGTGACGATATTAATAAAGTTCTTAAAGATAGAGAATTACAAATTAAAGCTAGTGGTGTTCAAACTCAATTTAAACTTGCTATATGAAATTAAATAAAGATAATTTAATTGGAGTAATTATTGGTTTTATTGTTTTAGTTATATTTGCTATTTGTTTATCTAGTGGATGCACTAAACGTATTACTCCAGTTCCTGAAATTCGTTATGTTCCTGTTACTGATTCTACTGCTATTAATGAATTAGTTTTAACTAAAGAATTACTTCGTAGAACTCAAGATTCTCTTAATGCTTATAAGTCTGATACTACAATTAGTGCTGATTATTTTGTAGCTAAATATAAACTTGAACGTATTAGATATTATAATGATATTGCAGGTAAAGGAAATAATATCAAATTTTTACGTTCATGGATTCGTAGAACTCTTGAAGAATAAAATATTATGTATATTGTTAATCGTAGAAAAAATATTAGACTAATTGGTTGTGAGCATTTTATTGATGATGATTTTACATTTGTAATTTATAAAGTTCAAATTAAAGTTCTTTGGTTTTGGATTACAATTAAAGAATTTGATGGAGATGATTATTATGATGCTGTTGATTGTTTTAGATATTGTACTAACCCTTATATAAATTAAATTATGGCTTACTTTGGAGATGCTTTTAAAAAACTATCTATTAAAGAAGGTGGTTATGTAAACGATAAAGATGATGCTGGTGGAGAAACTTATAGAGGTATCAGTCGTAAATATAATCCTACTTGGCAAGGTTGGACTATGATTGATTCTTATAAGAAAAATTGTACTGTTGGTAGTAAAGAGTTTAAGTCTAAGCTTGATAATGATGTTCAGCTTCAGAAACTTGTTTGGGAAAAGTATAAAATAGGTTATTGGGATGTATTTGAACTTGATGATTTTAATAGTCAGAGAGTTGCTGAACAACTATTTGATACTAACGTGAATTGTGGTCAAGTTGCAGCTATCAAGATGGCTCAAAGAGTTCTTGGTCTTAAAGAAACTGGTAGATGGAATCTTGATTTACTTAATAAACTTATAGAAATAAAAGATTAACTTAATACTGTATAGAATTATGAAGAAGATGTTAATAGCAATATTTATAATAGCGATTATTAATTTATGTGTTACTCTGTATTTATCAATAAGTCGTTTTAGTGTAGAAGCCAATTCATATAATAAAAGTGACACTGCTATTAATCATATTCGGATTGATTCTATACAGTTAGTTATAACTGAAAGAGAAAGTATAGTTTATAAATTAAAAGAACATGAGAAAGATATTGAAGATAAAGTTATTAGTCTTAATGATAGTGCTACTTGGGAGTTATTCAAGAAGTTGGTGTCAGAGTGAGATTGATAATGTAGTGCATCCTCCACGGGGAGTCAACACTACTGATACAACTGTTCTTGTTCCTATTAATATGATTAAGATTGCTAATACTAAAATTATTAAAGCTAAACTTTATAAAGATATTATTAACGAACAAGATAGTATAATTAATCTCCATAAGATTAAATATAATGCTCTTTATAAAGAAGTTGAAATTTTACAAAATAATCTTGATAATAGTAATAAAGTAAATGATAATTTAAATAAGTCTATTGAACGTATTAAACGTAAGAATAGATATTTGGTAAGCGGTGGTGCTGTTTGCGCTATCGCTTTTGTTGTTTGTTTACTAGTTAAATAAAATATTATGGCTGATGGTAAATATCCTTTTCTAGAATACATTGAAGAACCTGATAAAGAGAAAAAGTATAAGAAAGCTAGTGATTGTGGATGGTATGACCCTCATAATAACTTTTTAATTGGAGATAGTGGTGGCTTTCTTTTAAATATTAGACCTGGCAAATTTGTTAATACTGAACTTTTTAATGAAGCTGCTAGAACATATCAAGCCACAGGTAAATATACTCAATTTAAAGTTGATAGTATTCCTCATAGACAATTTAGACGTAGAGAATGTGATAGACGACGTAATGGTTTTTCTGCTCCTTGTTGGCAAAATCCAGATGGAAGTATAGAAGATGTTTGGATAACAGGTGGTCATTATAATTTTCTTAATTATACTCGTATGGAACGTACAGATGAATCATCTGTTATTGTTACTGAACATGGAGCTACTGCTAAAAAGATTTATAGTTTTCCTAGTTTTATTGATGCTCAATTTTGGACTTGGCAAATTATAGAATTTTGTAGACGTAATGGTTTACATCTTATTATTGATAAAACTCGACGTGGAGGTTTTTCTTATATTATGGCTGCTGATAGTTCTAATGAAGTTAACTTATCTAAGCATAAAGTTGTTATTCATGTTGCAGCTGATAATAAATATTTAATTAAACAAGGAGGTTTAAGTGATTTTGCTGTTAATAATTTAAAGTTCTTTGAAGAAAAGACTCCATTTAAAAGAGGTATATATAGTCCTACTACTGATAGTTTTAAACTTGGTTATCGTATGAAAAATGGAGTTGAAGCTGATGATAGTTGGTCTAGTTCTCTTTTAAGTGTTAGTGCTAATAATAATCCTGACTGTGCTATTGGTAAAGATGCTGTTACAATTAAAGTTGAAGAGCTATCTACAATGCAGAACTTTGATGAGTTTATGAATGTAACTGAACCTACAATGACTGTTGGTACTCGTACTACTGGTACTCTTATGGCTTGGGGAACAGCTACAGCTGCTAATATGCAAATATTTGAACAAAATTTTTATAATCCTAGAGCATTTGGATTTATGGCTTTTGAAAATGTTTTTGATAATGATGCTCGTAATGAAGTTTGTGGATTCTTTAAATCTTATGCTTGGGGTCTTGAAGGAGAAATAGATGGAGTTAAAGGATTTGATGAAGATGGAAATAGTAATCTACGAATAGGGCTTCAGCTTGCTGCACGAGAAAGAGTTGAAAAGAAAAAGACTGCTAAGACTTTTGCAGAATATCTTAATTATCTTGGTCAACGCGCTTTATTTCCTGCTGAATCCTTTAGTAGTGCCAGTGAAAATATATTTAGTAGTGAAGCTCTTAATAAGTTTGAAGATAAACTTCGAGTTGATAATAGTTATAAGTTTTATACTGATGGCGAACTATTTGAAGATGGAACTAAAAAGATTTATTTTAAATCTAATGCTCGTATAAGAATTGAAAATCCTGATATGAAAACTTATGATTATATTCAAGGAGTTCCTAGACGTGGTAACGAAGACCCTCATGGTTGTATAAGAGTTTGGTTTGCCCCAGAATATGAAGAAACATATATTAATGATAGACTTGTAAGAAGTATTCTTCCCGGTACTTATGTTGCAGTTTATGACCCTGTTGGTATTGATAAAGATAAAAAAGAAATTACTGATAGACATTCTCATAATAGTATATTTGTTATTGAAATGCCTAGAGAGCGTAATGGATTTAAACCTAAATTATGTGCTGCATATTATGGACGTACTGAAAGACTAGAAGAAGCTGATGAAAAGTTTTATCGTTTATGTAAATGGTATAATTGTATTGGTACTGGACTTGTGGAAATAAATCGTGGTGAAACTGTTTCTAACTTTCGTAAATGGAAAGCTACTAAATATCTAGGTTATGAACCTTTATATGTTTGGGATTCTGCTGTTAAAGAAAAAGTTAGTACTAGTTATGGTTATAATATTGGTAGTGGTCCTAAGAAACTAGATGGTCTTCGACTTCTTAAAGAGTTCTTATATGAAGTTATTGGTAAGAATGAATTTGGAGAAGATATTTATGTTTTTGAAAGATTTCTTGATTATCAAACAATTCTTGAACTTAAAAAGTTTAATGCTGAAGGTAACTTTGACCGTATATCTAGTCTTATACTTTTAGGTATATATTGGAAGTCTATTGATATTAAAGGTAAGCGAGAACTTGCTAGTCGTAAGAAAGTTACAGAAGAAAATGATAAAACAGATATTTTTAATAGACAATGGTTTTAAGATTAAACAAATAAAGATATGTATAATTTTGGTAGACTTGATTTCCCTAATCAGCATGTTAGTTATGCTGAAAAACAAGAAGTTGATTGGTATGCTAAATGCTGTGATTACGTTATAGAAGCTGGTATTGCTTGTAAAGCTGATTTTAATGTAGAAGAAAAGTTTAATATCCTTCTTGGTAATATTCCTAGAGAATATTATAGAAAAACTCTTAATCCTTATAATGAGAAAGATGAGAATTTAACTCGTTTTCCAGCTACTATGCGTAATTATGATATGATGAAAGGTATTATTAGAAGATATATTGGTGAATATATTAAAAATCCGCATGATTTTATTGTTGGAGCTAATAATCCAGAAGTTGTATTTGCTAGAGATGCTGAACTTGGTAAACAAATTATGATGCTTGCAGAACAAGCTGTTGCTAAGAAAATACAAGAAAGTTATATGCAGTTTGTTAATGAAGGTAATAATCCTGAACAATTTAATCCTGAACAAGCTGTTGATATTGAAGCTTTTATTAAAGAATTTAATGAAAATTTTATTGATGATATTAGTGCTCAAGGTCAAGATTTAATTAATGTTATTGATGATTTAACTGATGCTTTTACTATATATGCTAGAGCTTATTTTGAATTTGTTGCTTTTGGGGCTTGTTATACATATAGAGATGTTGTAGGTAGTCAATTAATTAAACGTGTTGTTAGTGTTAGAGATGCTTTTCCTGTTCCTAACGATAGTATGTTTGCAGAAGATTATGATATGTTTGCTGAACGTCGTATGTTGACTAAACAACAAATTATAGATGAATTTTATGAATATCTTTCTGAAAAAGAACGTGAAGCTCTTGATACATATTATCAATATAGTGCTACTACTTCTAGTGATAGAGCACTTTTAAATTGGGATAAATATATGTATTATTTTGGTGATATATGTAGTAAATTTAATAAAGATGATTTGCAACATATTAAGAACACTAATATAATG
>ULWK01045005.1_pt1 | contig 11072 bp, 7 predicted proteins | sample 1960281 | NCBI WGS metagenome assembly ULWK01 (sample SAMEA4835810, study PRJEB28245) | human gut metagenome | biome: gut microbiome; material: fecal sample | place: Denmark | collected 2008 | reverse complement strand
CCTTGGGCTTGCGGTCCAGCAGGTGCTCGATCTCCAGGATCTTGGCAGCCTCGTGAACGCGGCGGTCGATCTCGTCCTTCGGGGTCTTGCGCAGCTCCAGACCGAAAGCGATGTTCTTATAAACGGTCATGTGGGGGTACAGAGCGTAGCTCTGGAACACCATGGCGATATCACGATCCTTGGGAGGAACGTCGTTGATCAGGCGGCCGCCGATGTACATTTCGCCCTTGGAGATCTCCTCCAGACCGGCGATCATGCGCAGGGTGGTGGACTTGCCGCAGCCAGAGGGGCCGACGAAGATGATGAACTCCTTATCCTGGATCTCCAGGTTGAAGTCGGTAACAGCAGGAGCAGTAGCGCCCGGATAGATCTTGTAGATGTGCTGGCAGCTAATCGAAGCCATAGGTCATTGCCTCCATTAAAATTTTTCTATGTTACGGCACCTTGACGGTGCACGCTCTCGTTGGTATTATAGTAACAGATAACTTTGTGATATAAAATAGCATTTTATTGATTTGAGGTGTCAGATATTGCTTTATGATTGGACAAGCACCGCAGCCCTTGGCGTGGTGCGGGATATCCAGCCCAAAGAACCCCTGACCCTGACCGGCGAGGGGCTGTGGGTCTGCCTGATCTCCAGCGGCAGATGCACCGCCAGCCTGACCGATGCCTCGCCCTCCCCGGCGGGCAGCGCACTGATCCTGCCGCCCCAGAGCGCGGCGGCGGGCCATCTGGTGCTGAGCCGCGCCCCGTTGACCCTGACCCCGGAAGGGGAGAGCCACCTGCTCTGCATTCAGCTGACCGGGCAGGCGGCGGTGCAGTTCCTTGCCGGGCTGACGGAGCTGCCGTTCCTGGCCCGGGGCGAGACCTGCCCCGCCGCCGCAGAGCTGCTGGGCCGCCTTGCCGCCGAGGCCGACACGCCCCGCAGCCGGGCTGCCAGCCAGCTGGCCTTTGCCCTGCTCTGCGAGCTTGCGGGGGCCGACAGCGCCGCCCCGCCTCTGCCGCCGCTGGTGGAGGCCGCCATTGAGGATATCCGCCAGAACTACGCTGGCCTGTACGGCGTGGAAGAGCTCAGCGAGCGGCTGGGAGTCTCCAAGAGCCACCTTGTCCGCACCTTTACCGCCGCTGTGGGGGTGCCCCCGGGGCGCTACCTGACCACCGTGCGGGTGGAAGCTGCCATGCGGCTGCTCCTGCACCGGGAATACACGCTGGATGTCATTGCCAGCCTGTGCGGTTTCTCAGGGGCCAACTACCTGTGCCGGGTGTTCAAAAAAGAGACCGGCCAATCCCCCGCACAGTGGCGGGCCTTGGCCGGTCAGACAGCGCGGCCCCTCAGCCCGGCGGAAAGCCAGCGGGAGCAGGCACTGTATATTTAAAATGTTCAGGAGCCGGGGCAGCACCCGGCTCTTTTCCGTGGAGGCGTTCAGCCGCACACAGACCGCGGGCGCTTGAGCAGGAACACCGTCAGGGCCAGCGTGATGGCCTCGGCGGCGGGGAAGGCCGACCACACGCCGTTCATGCCGAACAGGGCGCTCAGGATCAGCGAGCAGGTGACGATGGCGGCCACGCCCCGGCTGACAGAGGTGATGGTGGCCTCGGTGGGGCGGTTGACCGCGCCCAGATAGCCCGCCGCAACAATATTGCAGCCTGCAAAGAAGTAGCCCAGGAAGTAGATGCGCATACCGCTGTGGGCATATTCGGCCATCAGCGTAGAGCTTTCGCTGTTGAAGAGGGCAACAAAGGTATCAGTAAAGCCAAACACGGCACTGTACAACACCGCCGCCAGCGCCAGCGCAGTGCCGCAGCCCAGCAGAAGCAGCTTTTTTGCCCCAGCCATCTCATTTTTGCCGTAGCACTGGCTGATCAGCGGCTGGGCACCCTGGGCCACGCCGTTGAAGATGGCTGTTGCCACCAGCGCAAAGTTTGCCACCACGCCGTAAGCGGCCACGCCCACGTTGCCCGCCAGCCGGAGCAGCAGGAAGTTGAACACGGTGGTGGTCACGGCAGAGGAGAGCTCCCCGACAAAACCGGAGATGCCCAGCTGGCAGCTCTGCACCAGCAGCCGGGCCGAGGGGGCCTGCCGGACAAAGGTGAGCGTGTTGCCCTTTTGAAAGAAGTGGCGGCTGCAGATGGCGATGCTGAGCACCGGCGAGATGGCCGTTGCCAGCGCCGCGCCGGGCAGGCCCAGCCCCATGGGGAAGATGAAGATGTAATCGAACACCACATTGAACAGGCTTCCGCTCAGGGTGGCCACCATGGCAAGAGACGGGTCGCCGTCGTTGCGGACGAAGGCCGAGAGGATGTAGTTGCACATGAAGAAGGGCGTGAACAGCAGGAAGATGCGGGTGTAGTTCAGGCCCAGCGCCACGATGTCCGTATCGCCGCCCATGAGCTGCAGAAGCGTGCCCGGGCAGAACGCGCCCGCCAGCATGAACGGAATGGCGATCAGGCAGGCGCAGAGGATGGCGTTGGAAAAAAACCGCTGCGCCCGCGCCTCGCCCTGCGCCTGCAGGATGGCGTACCGGGTGGCCGCACCCAGACCGATCATCGAGCCGAAAGCAAAGATCAGGTTGTACATGGGCAGGCAGAGGTTCAGCAGGGTCACGCCGTCGGTGCCCGCCGCCTGGGCGATGAAATAGGTGTCGGCCAGAATATAGCACGATGTGCCGATCAGACCGAAAATATTCTGCGACACATACTTGAAGAACTGCTTTGTCAGGTTCATGGAAGCTTCCTTTCCGCGGGGAGAATAGGGGAGTGAAACGTAAAAACGACTACTACTATATCATAAAACCTGGCATATTTCAACGAAAAAGCGAGGAAACACGCCATCATTCCCCAAACGGAACACTTCTCCTCGGGGCGATGCCGCTATCCGAAAATGTTATACAAACACCGTCGCTTTTGTGCAACTCACCAAAGATGCTTTGGGGTTATTGACAAAAAAAAAAAAAAAGTTTTATGATTTTTGTGTAAGATGCCACGTTGAAACAGAAAAAACGGCAAACCAGTCGAAAGGCTGCGACGCAAAGCTAAAGGGCCTGGAATATGGCAGCCAGCTGAACTTTCTCAACCATACCGCACATGGGCATCACCTCAAGGGGCGGTAGATTCCCAAAGTACAAAATGCAGAGCGTTGTACCAGCCATTTGGCCGGTGCGGCGCTCTTTTTGCTTTGTGCAGGCATGGTTATATTTTGGGAGTAACTCATAAAAGGAGGATTTTTATGAAAAAGCGGTTCGTCAGCTTGTTGGTTGCAGCATGTATGATATTTGCACTGTTGCCAGTGAGCGCAATTACGGCGTTTGCAGAAAAACCAGTGCTAACTGGTTATTGTGGTGCTGACAGCTCCTACGATAGTCAGACGTATAACTATTCTGCGACGTATAACAACACAGAACATACCTTTACTGGAACATATTACAGTAATGCTATTTGGACATTGACACCGAATGGTGAAAATACCTATAAGCTTACGATTTCTGGTACTGGTGCAATGGGAGACTTAAAAGGCTGGGCCTTTGGAAGCCCTTGGAATTTTGCATTGATTCTAAAGGCAAAAGTAGCAGTCGATAACGTGTATTATGCAGTTACAGAGCTTGAAATCGCCGATGGTATTACTGAAATCGGTGCACATGCCTTTGAAGCTCACAGAGCAATCACGCATGTTGCTTTACCGCAGAGTGTAACGAAAATTGGAGAGAAATCTTTTAACTACTGCACGGGAATGCAATCGATTGAGCTCTCTAACAATCTGGAAGAGATTGGTTCGACCGCTCTTAGCGATACTGCTTTGACCTCTATTGGACTTCCGGAATCCTTAAAAAAAATTCAAAATGGTGCTTTTTCCGGCTGTAATTCACTTGCGGGAGATTTGAAAATCCCCAGTAATGTGACTGTAATTGGAAATGCTGCTTTTGCAAATGATACTGCGTTGACAGGAACTCTGACAATTGGCAATTCAGTACAGACGATCGGAGATTCTGCATTTTCTGGATGCAAGTTTACCGGAAAGCTGACAATTCCTGATTCTGTTATTTCCATCGGCGACAATGCTTTTACAAATAACAAGTTTAGCGAAATTTCGCTGGGTAGGAATCTTGAAAAAATTGGTGAAAGTGCTTTTAATACATCGGGCACCTATACTGGCCAACTGAATATTCCAGATAGCGTAAAAGAAATTGGAAAATCAGCTTTTAACGGCATGGGCTTTACAAGTATTCGACTTGGAAAGTCAGTAAGCAGTATTGCAGATACAGCATTTCAAAATTGTACAAGCATTCATTCACTGGATATTTCGAGCATTGGTAGCGCTGATTATGGTACGAATGTATTTAAGAGCCTGAAGAACCCCAATACTATTTATGTCAATAGTGAAGAACAGAAAAATACGATTACCAATCAAATCACGGAGAATCGTTCTGTATTCGCTATCACGAATGGTGGAGTTTTTGCAGAAAATACCACATTTGAAGAAGGTAAGCTGGCTACTCCCGAAAAGGCCGGCTACACCTTTGCCGGTTGGTATGATAATGCCGGACTGACGGGTGAAGCAGTAACGACCCCCGTAACGGGTAAAACCTATTACGCCAAGTGGACAAAGAACAAGTACACTGTGACCCTTGACAACAATGGGCATGGTGAACAGCCTGCTACTATTCCTCCTGTTGAACATGGTGCTTCTGTTACTGACCTGCCTAAGAAGCTGAGCGACAGTACCAACGAATGGGTCTTTACAGGTTGGTACACGGACGCAGAGTGCACGACTGAATACAAGAACGAGCCTATTACCAAGGCAATTACTCTTTATGCGGGCTGGCGTAAATATACGAACACTTCGCTGACCGCAAAGGTTTCCAAGAGTGACTATCTGGTCAACACCCCTGCTGATGTGAATGTTACGGTTACTCCCGGCGATGATATTGGTAAGCTCATGCAAGATAAGGACAACATCAAGATTTCGCTGACCTACGATGATGATGTTACCAGTGTGATGCTGAACGGCAAAGTGCTGGACAAGAAAGAATACACCATTTCCGAGTTGATGCCGCTGATGGGCCAGAATCGCAAGCTGGACGTAACCTATGGCAAGGCCGGTACGCATACCTTTGGTATTGCCCTGAAAAATGGGGACAAGATTGTGAGTGAGTGCGGCACGGATATCGTTGTTGCCGAAAAGGCCGCCGAACTGACCCCTGCAACCGAGCTCTACACCCTGACCGTTAAGAATGCTGATGTTACCATTAAGAATGGTGACGAAGAGATCAAGGCTGAGAAGAACGACAAGGGCGAGCTGATCGCCAAAGTGCCCGAAAAGGCTGACGTGACCGTGACCTACACCAGCCAGAGCGATGCCGTTGCATTTGACCAGTGGACGATTACCACCGATGAAACGCTGGATGTGGATGTCAAGAACAACCCCCTGAAGTTCCAGATGCCTGCCGGTGGCGTGACCATCGAAGCCATGACAAAGGATGCCTCCATTGAGGAGGACGAGCCCAACATTCTGGGCACCGCCGCCGTGGTCGGCACTGCCGCTGCTGGCACCGCCATTCTGGCATGGCAGGGCTACCAGCTGGGCACGGAGCTGTACCTGAAAACCGCTCTGCCCGCTGGTACTGCCATCCCCACAAACCGTGCCGAGCTGGCCCTGCTGGTGTGGAACCATGCCGGTAAGCCCGCACCCGCCGCAGTTCTGCCCGCCGATGCAACCGATACCCAAAAGGCCATTGCCTGGGCTGTGGAGAACGATCTGCTCAAGGCCGCAAAGGACAACGGCGAGACCTATGTGGATACCGATTCCGTGAGCCGTGTTGAAGTGATCCGCGTGTGGAATAAGGCACAGGAAAAGTAAACCCCACCGTCATCCCTTCGGGATGCCACCGCCCCTAATAGGGGCGGCCTTGGCAAAAAGGTGAAACTATCCGCCATGCCAAGGGCCCCCCTATTAGCGGGGGCTGTCGCTGAAAGCGACTGGGGGGTTGTCCCCACAACCGAACCATTCTCTATTCCCAAATAACCTGTGGAAGCGCCCTGCCGGGGAACCGGTGGGGCGCTTCTGCATAGGGGCGGGAGCCGAAACCGCCGCTTTTTCCGCTCTAGCGCCGTGGTTTTTATTGACAAGCTCCCGGCTTGCTATTATAATAGAACAGTCATAATAGCATTCGTGCGCGGCTTTGCGGCTGCGTCAATCCAATAGACAAGGAGAAGATCCAAAATGGCACAAGAAATCAAGATGTCCGCTTCCGGCCTGAAGGCGATGCAGGACGAACTGGAATACCTCAAGACGGTCCGCCGCAAGGAGCTGGCCGAGGAGATCAAGGAAGCCCGCAGCCACGGCGACCTTTCTGAGAACAGCGAGTACGATGAAGCCAAGAACACCCAGGGTCTGGTGGAGAACCGCATCACCGAGCTGGAGCAGATGGTCAAGAACGCTGTGATCATCGACGAGAGCGAGCTGAGCGTGGACAGCGTTGCTGTTGGCACCCACGTTTCCATCAAGATGATCGGCGATGATGAGGCCGAGGAGTACGACATCGTTGGCCGAACCGAGGCTGACCCCATCAACGGCAAGATCAGCGACGAGAGCCCGGTGGGCCACGCTCTGCTGGGCAAGGCCGTGGGCGAGAAGGCTGAGGTCCTGCTGCCCTCCGGCCAGACCGTCGAGTACGAAGTGCTGGCCATCACCCACGCCGCAAACTGAGCCTGAACGGGAGGAAACCATGGAAGAGCAAAAGAGAAACCCCGCTCAGGGCCTGTCTGAGAGCGAGCAGGTGCAGGTGCGCCGCCAGAAGCTGGCTGACCTGCAGGCTGCCGGAAACGACCCCTTCACCCTGACCAAGTTCCCGCAGGACGCATACTCTGCCGACCTGAAGGAAGAATTCAAGGATCTGCCCAACGAGACCGACAGCGGCAAGCAGGTCGCGCTGGCTGGCCGTATGATGTCCAAGCGCGTGATGGGCAAGGCAAGCTTTGCCCACCTGCGCGATGACAAGGGCGATATCCAGCTGTATGTCCGCCGCGACGAGCTGGGCGAGGAGGCCTACGCCGCCTTCAAGAAGCTGGATGTGGGCGATATCATCGGTGTCAAGGGCGAGGTGTTCCGCACCAAGACCGGAGAGCTGAGCGTTCGTGCCACCGAGCTGACCCTGCTGGCCAAGAGCCTGCGCCCCCTGCCCGAGAAGTTCCACGGCCTGACCGATACCGAGATGCGTTACCGTCAGCGCTATGTGGACCTGATCGCCAACCCCGAGGTGAAGGATACCTTCGTCAAGCGCAGCCAGATCCTGAAGGAGATCCGCGCCTATCTGGACGAGAAGGGCTTCCTGGAGGTGGATACCCCCATCCTGACCCCCTTTGAGATCGGTGCCTCTGCCCGCCCCTTCTACACCCACCACAACAGCCTGAACATGGACATGGTGCTGCGCATTGAGACTGAGCTGTACCTCAAGCGCCTGATCGTGGGCGGCATGGACCGCGTGTATGAGGTTGGCCGCATCTTCCGCAACGAGGGCATGGACCCCAAGCACAACCCGGAGTTCACCAGCATCGAGCTGTATCAGGCCTTCACCGATTTCCACGGCATGATGGATCTGGTGGAGGAGCTGTACAAGCGCCTTGCCCTCAAGATCTGCGGCAGCATGGTCATTCCCTATCAGGGCAAGCAGATCGATATGGGCCACTGGGAGCGCCTGACCATGGTGGAGGCTGTCAAGAAGTATTCCGGTGTGGACTTCAACGACTGGAAGTCCGACGAGGATGCCATTGCCTCTGCCAAGGAGCATCATGTGGAGCTGCCCGAGGTTCCCACCAAGGGTGCCATTCTGGCCGAGTTCTTCGATGCCTTTGTTGAGGACAAGCTGATCCAGCCCACCTTCATCTATGATTACCCTGTCGAGATCAGCCCGCTGGCCAAGCGCAAGCCGGATGATCCCGCCTTTACCGAGCGCTTTGAGTACTTTATCGACTGCACCGAGTACGGCAACGCCTTCAGCGAGCTGAACGACCCCATCGACCAGAAGGGCCGCTTTGAGCGTCAGGTCGCCGAGCGCAAGGCCATCGAGCCCGACTGCAAGGCTCAGGTGGATTACGACTACGTCAACGCTCTGGAGTACGGCCTGCCCCCCACGGGCGGCCTGGGCTTTGGCGTGGACCGCCTGGTCATGCTGCTCACCGACAGCGCCTCCATCCGCGATGTTCTGCTGTTCCCGACGATGAAGCCGATTGAGCAGTAAATCGAAAAAAATAAAACGCAGATACGCGCGAAATTTAACGTGATTTCACCCGTCATCTGCGGTACTACACCACAACTACACCAATTTTCGGACGTTTTCTTGAAAAGGGGCCTTACAAAGCGGTGTGGTGTATGAATTGAATATGCGGATTGGTGTAGTAGCCAAACCTATAGAATGAAACCCAGCAAACGCTTTATAGTGGCTATGAAGTGCTTGCTGGGTTTGTTTTATTTATTTGGAGGAATTAAAATGGTTGAGTTTGTTCCGATTTTTCCGGAAACTGGCGAATTTGACTGGGATACCACATGTGCTAGTTACAAAAAATTAGATCAAGAGCTTAAGAAAAATCCCAAAGACCTAAAGGCGATTAATGATAATATTGGTGTGCTGCAACACTATATTTTTAGTATAAAAGATTTGATAGTGGATACAGATATTTATTCTGATGAAGAAATATTTCAGAACAAAGAACAAGCAGCACTAAAAGTAATTGACATTGTAGAAGCTCTTAAAGACCACGACATTCTTCATATGGTATACTTGGCAGTTACTGCTCAAAATTGTATCATTACGGGAGATTGGGATAGCGCAATTGATTGCTACAATCAGATATTAACTTCAGATGGTGTCTTAGATGCAGAGTATGATGCAAATTATTATACTGGCGAGCTAGAGTTAGCTGCAAAAGTTGTTCATAATATTGGAACGCTTTATTTCGTTGGACTAAAAGGAGCAGATGCACTTCAAATAAGAGAAAAATACAAGTATTTATTTGACCTTGAAAATCAGCGCTATACTCGATTAATGAGAAGAAATCCGGAATGGGCAACACGATTCAAAACAGAATTTGATGATTTGGATGATTTCACTCGTGGGATTATTTATTACAATACTTCCTTTGCATATGATATTCAAACCGATGGAAGTATGCTGGCGGCAATTTGCTCGGACTGCAAAAAGAACAAAGAAAAGTACATAACGGAATTGGATGAGCAGATTCAACTTGTGAACAAAGGAATTAGGCTATATGTTATAGACAATTCCATTGGCTTCCAAGGTCAAATCATAACGAAAATTCTTCCCCTTTCCAAGTTCAAGGAACACAGAAAAGATTCATCTAGTACCTCAAACAAAAAAGATGAACCTAAAAATGAGCCTTTAGAAGTTAAGCCTTCTCTAGACGACATTCTTTTAGACCTAGAAACATTAGTTGGACTTGCGCAGGTTAAAAAAGAGGTATCGTCTCTTATTAATCTTTTGAAAATCCAAAACATTCGCAAACAAAAAGGACTACCAGAGTTCCCCATCTCTCGCCATCTCGTGTTCTCCGGTAATCCCGGCACGGGCAAAACAACTGTTGCAAGATTGCTTGCTCAAATCTACCACGAACTGGGCATTCTCTCAAAAGGGCAGTTGATTGAAGTTGACCGCTCTGGGCTTGTTGGCGGCTATGTTGGACAGACGGCCATCAAAACGCAGGGTGTGATTCAGCAGGCGTTGGGTGGTGTGCTGTTTATTGATGAAGCCTATACGCTTGCAAGAGGAAATGACTCAAACGATTACGGTCAGGAAGCGATTGATACTATCCTGAAAGCGATGGAAGATCACCGTGATGATCTGGTCGTTATTGTTGCTGGCTATCCCGATTTGATGGAGCGTTTTATAAATTCCAATCCGGGCTTGAAGTCCAGATTCAACAAGTATATCCATTTTGAGGATTATACCCCGGAGGAACTTCTGGAGATTTTTGATTCCATGTGTAAGAAAGCTGGATTGACCGCAACACGAACTGCACGAAATTGGGTTCTGCATGTTTTCACCGAGGAATATGAAAACCGTGATGAAACATTTGCGAATGGACGTGAAGTGCGCAACTTCTTTGAGAAGGCTGTCGTTAATCAGGCAAATCGGCTTGCAAATGAAGCTTACTTGAATGATGAAGATGTATCTACACTAACGGCGGAAGATGTTATTGTAGAATAAGAGGTGTCGCCGTACATTTTTCCATCTATCTTAAAGATAATCAATTGGCTCGAAAGAGAACTGGTAAGGAGATGATAAAATGAGCGATAGAGCAAGTTTGCACTGTTCATGTAATGAGGATGCCGTCTATCACAAAGGGTTCTATAATGATGAGAACTTTATAAAATCCCTGGCCGAGATATGCTATGATGATTTTTTTGAATCGCCAAATGACGACGAATTTTCATACAATTATGCAGATGTTTTACTTTGTGGTGCTTGTCATATTTTTGCTGAATCACTGCAAAAGAAGTTGGGATATAATCTGTATATAATTGAGAGCATCGATAAAAAAGGTTTCCATGCTTTTTGTCAAGTCTGTATCGACAATAGACTTTATTATGTTGATGCACGAGGGATGACTTCAAGTTTTGATGAGTTTATGGAGATTGCCAGGCAGTTCGTAAATGGTGAGTATATTATTCGATTTGCTTCACCTGATGAAGTGGTTGAATGGAAAAGTGATGACTACTACGAAGAAGCATCTTCCTTTGCAGAAAGCATTATTGAAAAGTACAAGGAGTGCTATACGCTGTAAAGTATAAGATAGGTCCTATCTGTGTAACACGAATTATTCTTTGTCAAGAGGGCTGGCACCGTCCAGTCCTCTATCTTTTTGCCAAAGTTTTCTGCGTGTTTTCTTGCACTCTGCCGAAAGTGTCGTGTTTTCAAAAGTTCGCGTTTGCGAAGCAACAAAAGCCCCAGCGGGGCTTTTGAGTGACCGAACGGTCTTGCGCCAGCAAGATGGAGGGGTCTCACCCCGACAAGTTCACGTTGACACGGCTCGATTTTTGTGGTAATCTATCCCAACAATTG
>ULWK01006788.1_pt1 | contig 11148 bp, 7 predicted proteins | sample 1960281 | NCBI WGS metagenome assembly ULWK01 (sample SAMEA4835810, study PRJEB28245) | human gut metagenome | biome: gut microbiome; material: fecal sample | place: Denmark | collected 2008 | reverse complement strand
CGCCAAGGCGAGGGACAAGGAGAAGGTGAGGAAGCAGTTTGCCACCTGCGTCTCCTCCTTCTACGACGCCGTGGGCCAATGTGAGGACAAGTCGATCCTGCAGATTATCGGACTGGCACGGAAGAAGGGGGAGGGCAAGGAGAAATCGCGCTTCCTCAACGAAGACCTGCTGGTCCTGATGCTGGCCGGACGAAGGGCGGAAAGGGACGAAGGCGGATCCTGCGTACTGAGGTCCATCCTCTCCGACGACAACAGCGAGAAGCTCCTCAATGCCGACATGCAGAGCCTGCGCCGCGCGCGCCGTGCCTTCCGCAACCTCGCCACGACAAAGCTCAGCGAGCAGTCGAAGCGCACGGAGGTCCGCCACGACGAGGACGCCCCCGCCCCGTCGCCCCTGGCTCGCCTCAAGGCCTTTGGCCATGCCCACCCCGACAGCTTTGCCAGTTGGCTGGCCGAGATCGTCGAGGGCATTTAGCCGCCTGTGAAAATAGCCCCCGATTGCCTTGACTTTCGGACAAAAGTTGTATCTTTGCACTGTGAACCAGCCCCATACATAAAATGTGATAGTGTCAAAGTGCTACTGAGACACCTCATGTACTATCATAAAAAATAGACAATTATGGACATAGCAAAATATATAGGTGAGACTACCGAATACGACAAGAAGCAGGAAGTGGAACGCCGTAAAGTGAAAAGTTGGCTGAAGAGCGTCAGCGCCTTTGCCAATGGAGGTGGCGGCTGCCTGTTGTTTGGCATTGCCGATGACGATACTATCATAGGGTTGACTGATGCCAAGGCTGATGCAGAATTTATCAGTCAGAAAATAAAGGAGCGCATAGACCCTATGCCACAAATCGACTTGAAGATAGAGCGTGTGGAAGACAAGGAACTGCTCATTCTTCATGTGCATGGCGGCGAAGATACACCTTATTATTATATTGGCGACAGCGTGCTTGAAACCTTTGTCCGCATTGGCAACGAATCGGTTGTGGCTGATAGTACCGAACATAAACGCTTGGTACTAAGAGGTCGCAACTCTTCATTCGACGCACGCCCAAGCGATGAAATGTTTGAAGATTATGCATTTTCCAAGCTTCGCAGCCGTTACTATGCCTGGAACGGTCTGAGCTTCGACAAAAAACTTTACCGCTCGTTTGGCTTGGTTGATAATAAGGGAATACTTACCTATGCCGGTCTGCTGATGGCAGACGAATGTCCATTGCGCCAAAGCCGAGTATTCTGCACAAGATGGAACGGCAAGACAAAGGCTGGAGGAAGCATCGATGCTCTCGACAGCGCAGAGATTACAGGCGGACTTGTAACGCTTCTCGAAGACACCATGTCCTTCATCCGTCGTAACAACCGTACACTTTGGTACAAAGAACCCATGCAGCGCATCGAGATTCCTCAATATATGGAACGTTGTGTGATGGAAGTTGTAGTGAATGCCTTGGCTCATCGCGACTATCTGATCCAGGGTAGCGAGGTGCATGTGGATATATACGATGACCGTATGGTGGTTTACTCTCCAGGTTCCATGCCGGAAGGACGGCTTATCCAAACGATGAACTTAGAAGACATTCCTTCTGTCAGACGCAATCCGGTTATTGCCGACGTCTTTGCCCAGTTGGGTTATATGGAGCGTAAAGGTTCGGGTATGGGCAAAATCATCAATCCTATCAAAGCCCTTCCCTACTTTGAAGAAAAGATGCTTCCAAGCTTCTTCTCCGACCGTGCTCAGTTTACTGTCACGTTCCCCAATATGATATTAGCATGGCAGGAAACTCATCCTGATATTGAGGTAAACTTTGTGGAAAACGAAAGTGATACTCAAGGTGATACTCAAGGTGATACTCAAGGTGATACCCAAGATGTCCCTCAAGGTGGCACTCAAGGCGATGATTTAGATAAATGGATAGAATATCAAGTAGCTGTTTATCCTAAAATAACAACTGGTGAACTGGCTCAACAATCTGGGAAAAGCATTATTACTATTAAGCGTCGTATCGCCAAAATGCCTCATATTGTGTATATTGGAAGCGGCTATAGCGGTCATTGGGAAGTGAGGAAAAAAGAGAGGCTTTGACGCCGAGCATCCACCATTTGCCTTGGGACGATCACGAAAGCTGCTTGAGGGAGCAAAAAAATAGCCATCGGCGCGGATAAAAATCCACGGAAAATGTGTATCTTTGCAGCTATATATGAATTCGAGCGACAACAAGATACAGAAGGTTTCTATCCGTTTCTTCAACGACCGCGAAGTGCGTGCTGTATGGGACGAGACGCTATCCAAATGGTGGTATTCCGTTTAGGATGTCGTGGGCGTGCTCAACGACCAAGACGATTATACCAAGAACCGCAACTATTGGAAGTATCTGAAGACGAAGCTGAAGAAGGAAGGAAACGAACTGGTTAGTGTCACTAACCAGTTGAAACTTCTTGCTCCGGATGGCAAAAGACGTTTAACTGATATCCCATGGCGTTGCATAGGTCGCTTTCGTGGACACGGACCTGACTTTTAGCAAAAAATAGCCTCCGATTGCCCTGACTTTTAGCAAAAACCAGCCACTTATTGCCCTGAATTTTAGCAAAAAATCGTATCTTTGCACTGTGAATCAGCAAATTACACGAAAATGAAGTATTACAAGCGAAACATAGACAAAAAACTCTTGGAATGGAAGACATCTCAAAGAAGAAAGCCTTTGCTGATACGCGGGGCAAGACAGGTGGGGAAATCGTCTGCGGTACGCCAGTTGGGCAAAGAGTTTAAGTACTTTGTGGAGATCAATTTGGAGATTCAACCATCTATCCGAGGACTTTTTCCAAAGGATATTGACGTGCATAGGACTTGTGAGGGAATCAGTGCCACCACAGGCATTCCTATCATACCTGGGGAGACGCTGCTTTTCATAGACGAGATACAAGTGAGTCAGGAAGCTATCATGTCGCTTCGTTATTTCAAAGAGGATTATCCAGAGCTACATGTCATAGCCGCGGGATCTCTGCTGGAGTTCACCCTGGAGGAGCTGCCTTCTTTTGGAGTGGGGAGAATACGCTCACTATACATGTACCCATTCTCCTTTGACGAATTTCTTATGGCGCAAGGACTGGAAACGACGGTCAGCTACAAGCACCAGGCTTCGCCTTCTTCTCCGCTTCCCGATGCCGTCCACAACAAACTGGTGGAACAATTGAAGACGTTCTATCTCGTGGGCGGTATGCCAGCCGCGGTCACAGAATGGATAGCGTCCAAAAGCTACATCGAGTGCGCCCATGTTCACAATGACATTCTGGACACCTACCAAGATGACTTTGCCAAGTATAAGTCGCGCGTGTCTCCAGCTTTGCTGAGAAAGGTCTTGCGCTCCGTAGCTTTGCAGGCAGGCTGCAAGTTTGTCTATAGACAGGTGACCGACGATGTTCGCTCTTCGGTCATCAAAGACGCGCTTCATCTATTGACATTGGCGGGACTGATAAAGCCGGTGACGCATAGCGATGGAAATGGTGTTCCACTGGGAGCAGAAGAGAATGATAGCTACAAGAAATATCTTTTTTTAGACTTGGGACTGATGCAGACCATGCTGGGCACTCCTGCCGCCAATGTCCTTTTGGCTTCGGAAGTTGATTTTGTCAACAAAGGGGCTGCTTCGGAAATGTTCGCAGGCTTGGAACTCGTCAAGAACCATGACTGTTTCCAAAAGGCAGAAATGTATTATTGGCAGAACATGTCAAGGGGTTCCAAAGCGGAGATTGATTACCTGGAGGCCAAAGAGGGGGTGGTTGTACCAATAGAAGTGAAGGCTTCCACCAAAGGCAGTATGCAAAGCTTATGGCTATTTATGAGGAAGAAAGCCCTTCACCATGCTGTTCGTACTTCCTTGGAGAATTTTGGGACGTTTGAGTATATTGACAAAGAAGCACAAAATGCACTCCGCCACATAGACGTTGTGCCACTTTATGCCATGAGCAATTTGTAGCACCACTTCTTGGTTGGACCGACTGGATAGTCGCTGTCAGTACAGTACGGGCTGTGATCGGCGTATCGATTGCAGCCCGTACTGGCGTCTTGCGCCCCTCTGCGCCCGCCCGAAAGACACGTTTTTGGCGAACATTTCGCACACAATAGACGAACCAAATGAAAATGTGCGCGCATTTGATAGGGAAATGGGTACTTTTGTACACAAATCATCAAAACAAACCTACGTATGAACACCATCAGACTTTTCCTGTTTCCGACAGAGTGGTCCGCCACGCTCGTCCTGTTTTTTTTCGCACTCCGCCGTATGGCCAACTGCCAGAACCTATGGGAGGTTTTGATCCTCTTGGGCTTCTTCCTATCCATCTTTTTCATGGTGTGTCTAGCCTCACTGACCTATGCGCGCATGGACACGCACGTGAGGGATTGGGCCAAACTGATCGCCGTGCTCGCCACGCCAGTAGTCATGTACGCCGTGCCTGCATAGCGAGCAAAAACGAGAAAAATCGAGAAAAATCGCATGGGCCGCGATCTAAATGAAAATGTGCGCACCACGGCTTGCGAAACCCGTACCTTTGCAAACGAATTCTGGCGACATCAGCAGCGCAAGAAAGGCGCGACGGACTGTCATAAAGGATGAGCATAGAGCGAAGGCCGCCCAGCGGCACGAGGTCTATCAAGAGAGAACCAATAAACAAAATGATCAACTCAAAACTATCAAAGTCATGAAACGAAGAAACATTTACATCGCCAGCACACTCGTGCTCGCACTGGTCCTGATGGTGGGATTCCCTACCTCGGCAAGACCTCAAATTAGCAAAATTAAGGTGGGAAAATTCAAGTCGCCTGATATGTTTATTCCCCCTATCGTCAAAATCCCGCAAACAGTAAAGCGAGTGGAAAAGCTGATCAAGATCCCCAACTTTGCGGTTCCCCAACCCAAGATGAATTCCGTGGCTTCAAGAACACACATCCTGCAGCTGCCGGAAGCTCCCTGTCCGAAGCCCGCCAAGACTGCAAAGCCCGTCAAAGCCTCCCCACTCCTCAAGGTCGCGCCGGCTCCCGACCCCAAAGCAGCCAAAGCTGCCAAGGAGAAGAAACGCAAAAAGACGATTGAGACCATCATCAGGCGCTTCACGACCTACGCCACCATCAACAGCCAGTCGTGGGACGCCTATGACCCCACAGAGTTTCCTATCAGCGATGGACAGGAAGAGATCGCAGAGCTGATAGAGCAAGAACTGCGCACTATCGGATCAGACAAGGACTTGATCGTCAGCCGTAGCGACTATCAGTACGTCTATGCCACGATTCCGGCCAACTGCGAAGGCGTGCCGAGCATCATGTTCATGGCCCACATGGACTGCACGCCCGAGTGTGCCGGCGGCGAAATCACTCCTATCGTACACCGCAACTACGATGGCGGCGACATCCAACTGCCTGCTGGCATCACCCTCAGTCCCGAGACACCCCAGGGCAAGCACCTGGCCAACTGTGTGGGCAAGACCATCATCACGAGCGACGGATACACGCTGCTGGGCGCCGACGACAAAACGGGCTGCACGATCCTCGTCACGCTCATCGAGACCATCCTCAACGACAAGAAGCTGAAGCATGGCGACCTCCACTTCGTCTTCTCGCAAAACGAGGACATTGGCCGTGCCGCCGAACGCTTCGAGGAGGAATATGTGGACGGACAGCCTGATATCGTCATCGACGTGGACGGCGACGCCCCCACGGCCTTCTCGGTAGAGAACTTCACCGCGGTTGGACGCAACTACACCTTCCAAGGCAAGAACGCTCACCCCGGCAACGGCTTCTACAACCAGTATGGCGACGCGCTGACCGCCGCTTCCTACTTCATCGGACAACTGCCGCCCGAGACTCACCCCTCGGCCAGCAAGGGCAAGGAGGGCTACATCCACTGCTACTCGATCGAGCCCCTCATCGACGTGAACGGCGAAGAGACACCGCAGAACTATCTCGTGAAAGTGCGCCTGCGCTATTTCGACGCCCAGGAGGGCGACGCGTTCCGCCAGCTTCTGGACGAAGCCGCAGAGCTCACGGCCAAAGCTTTCCCCTATGTCGTGACCGAGGCCGAACCCGAGGTGATGCAGTATGAGAACGTGGCCTACACGATGTACCCCGGCCTGGGCGACCTGATCATCGAGGCAGCAGAGAAAGAGGGTGTGAAACTGACGCCCCGCAGCGAGCGTGGCGGCACGACAGCGGCCATGCTGGCGGCAAAGGGACAGAAAGGCGGTCCCTGCCTCTACAGTGGACAACAGGCTGAGCACAGCGTCTACGAGTGGACTTGCGCCGAGGACATGTATCAGATGGTCATGGTGGCAAGATCCATCATCGAGACTGTGGCCAACCAGTGAGACCGGCCTCCGCTATCAAGGAGGAAAACTGAACCGAACGCTCGGAAAGGAACCGAAGATTCGGAAAGGAATGAACCGGACATGCGGAAAGAAACGAACCGAAGTCTCGAAAAGATATGAACTGAACACGCGGGAAGAAACGAACTGAACGCGCGAAAGAACCGAAGGCAAACTCGCCCGCTTCACGGACGACCCGACCCAATAGCTGCTGCGCTTATCACAAGCAAACAGAGAGTAAAAACAACTTTGACTAAGACACTATATATATACCAACAAAAAAAGAAGGGCAAGCAGCGGGCAGACCTCTTACAGAAACCGCGCCAAACTCGTGTCGAGAGGACACCGGACGGCAGCAGGGGAGTATCTGCCCACACGGGGGAGGGAGCCGTGGAGCGAGGCGGGTGTTGCGTTTTGGCGGGACATCCGCCTCGCAAGGGCGTTTAACCTGAAAAAATTTTGGGCATCAGCGTTTTTTCCGTAACTTTGCAGAACAAGACATCAAGAAGCGTTATGGAAAGAGAAAGAATAGCGCGTGTGGACCTCCACTCGCCCCGCCCCTCGTCGGCGGCAGTGAGAAAGATGGCGGAAGCAGCGCGCACACAATACGTATTGATACAGTTGACCGACAACACCATCTCCTTGGGCTACGGCGCGGAGCAAAGGCTGCTCCAGGTGGCCGACAGCACGGGGGCCGTCATGGTCTATGCCGACTTCTACGAGACGGAGGAGGGCCAGCGGGCGAAACACCCCGTGATAGACTACCAGGAGGGTGCGCTGCGAGACGACTTCGACTTCGGGCCGCTGGTGCTCGTCAGGACGGATGCGATCCAGCGTTGCGACCTCGGCGCCAACTGGCTGTATGGTGGCTGGTACGACCTGCGTCTGCAACTGAGCCGACAGGGCGCGATCTTCCACCTCAACGAATACCTCTACACGGAGGAGAAGCAACCCGTGAGCGCAGAAGGCGAACGACAGTTTGACTATGTCGATCCGCGCAACCGCGACGTGCAGGTGGAGATGGAGCAGATCGTGTCGGAGCACCTGCGAGCAGTCGGTGGCCTCGTCCATACCGACCGCTACCAGAAGCCCGACGTGGAGGGCGACTTCCCCGTCACGGCCTCCGTCATCATCCCCGTGCTCAACCGCGCAAAGACCATCGGCGACGCGGTGGAGTCGGCCTTGGGACAGGAGACTGGCTTCGACTTCAACGTCCTCGTGGTGGACAACCATAGCACCGACGGCACCTCGGACCTGATAGAGCAACTGGCGGCCCGCGACCCGCGCGTCGTCCACATCATCCCCGAGCGTGAGGACCTCGGTATCGGTGGCTGCTGGAACTGGGCCATCAACGACCCGCGCTGCGGACGCTACGCCGTGCAGCTCGACAGCGACGACCTCTATCTCGACAGCCACACGCTGCAGCGGGTAGTCGATGCTTTCCAGAAGCAGGACTGCGCCATGGTGGTTGGCTCCTACCGCATGTGCGACTTCCAGTTGCAGACGCTTCCACCGGGCGTGATCGACCACAAGGAGTGGACGGACGACAACGGGGCCAACAACGCCCTGCGCATCAACGGACTGGGAGCGCCACGGGCCTTCCTCACCGCGATAGCAAGGGGCATCGGATTTCCCAACACCAGTTATGGCGAGGACTATGCCATGGGACTGGCCGTGAGCCGACAGTATCGCATCGGCCGCATCTACGATCCGATCTACCTCTGCCGACGCTGGACGGGCAATAGCGACCACGGACTGAGCATCGAGAAGACCAACGCCAACAACTTGTACAAAGACCGACTGCGCACCATCGAACTGCGGGCGCGCATCAGCCTCAACAACGACCTCAAAGCATGACGCTCTCCGAGTTTTTCCACAATCAGATGGCCACATGGCCGGAGACGGCCGCACGCTACGCCGACTTGGCACGCGTGGAGGTGAGAGACTTCGGTGCGGTCAGTGCCCAGTACAACCCCGCTCGCATGGTCAGTACGGGGGCCAAGGTCGATAAGAAGACGCTGGCCCAGCGTCCCTGCTTCCTCTGCAAGGACCATCGTCCTGAGATTCAACAGGAATGGGCCTTTGGCGAGGACTTCGACGTGCTCGTCAATCCCTTCCCCATCCTCCCGACCCATTTCACGATCGCCGCCAGGCGCCACCGCCCCCAGACGATCCTCGACACCTATGCCACGCTCTACGAACTGGCTGACCGCTTCGAGGGCACGCTGTTCTTCTACAACGGGCCGAAATGTGGGGCCAGTGCGCCCGACCATCTCCACTTCCAGGGGGGAGACGGCAGCGTAGTGCCGCTCTGCCGCGACTGGCGCGGATGGAGGGAGCGGCTACGGGAGGTGGCGCGGCTGGACGCCGACAACCGCCTCTGCACCATCGAGGACTACCCCTTCCCCACCCTGGTGCTGATCAGCAACGACAAATCCCTGGCGCAGACGCTTTTCCGCAGGACCTATGCCGCCCTGCCCTGCCATCCCGACGACACCGAGCCGATGCTCAACGTGCTGGCATGGCGACAGGAGGACAGCGTCGTCACCATCCTGCAGCCTCGGGAGAAGCACCGCCCCGCCTGCTACACGGCCTCGTGCGAAGCAGACCGCATGCTCATCTCGCCGGGTGCGCTCGACATGGCAGGACTGGTCATCACGCCGCGCAAGGAGGACTTCGACCGACTGACGCCCTCGCTGCTGGTGAAGACCGTCGGCGAGGTGGCGCTTGGGCAGGAGGCCTTCGCCAAGGTGTTGCGCCGTCTGCAGGAACCGAGGGTCGCCGTAGGCATCACGAGCGGGCCAGAGGTGGCCTTTGTCCTGGAGGGCTCCTTCATGGTCGATGGCACGCTACAGACGGGACCGCAGACCGTGAGGGCGAAGGACGGAAGACTCCTTTGGCAGGAAAACTCATACGACACGCTCACGTTCGCTCCCCATTCCCCTCAGTCTTCGTTCACGCTGCCCGAGGTCACGATTGGCATCGGATTCCACTGGGAGCGCCAGGAGGCACAGACCTTCGAGGGGATGCTGCGGCTGGAGGCCGACGGCGATCGGGTGTGGGTCATCAACGAACTGCCCGTGGAGCGCTATCTCGCCAGTGTCATCTCCAGCGAGATGCGGGCCACCTCGTCGCCATCGCTCCTGCGGGCCCATGCCATCATCTCCCGCAGTTGGCTCCTGACGCAGATGGCGCATCACATCAATGCGGACCATCCCTCGGAGGCGACCTGTGGAGGATGGGAGACGGAGGAGGAACTGGTGCGCTGGTACGACCGCGACGACCACCAGCGCTTCGACGTATGCGCCGACGATCATTGCCAGCGCTACCAGGGCATCACCCGCATGGTGTCGGATCATGTGGAGGAGGCGATACGCAGCACCTATGGACAAGTATTGTGGGACGGCAAGGGCATTTGCGACGCGCGCTTCAGCAAGTGTTGCGGCGGTGCCACGGAGGTCTTCTCCGCCTGTTGGCAGGATGAGGACAAACCTTATCTCGCCGCCTTCCTCGACCGCCCCGCGCAAGCAGGCCAGGCGGCAGACGCGCTGCCCGACCTGACCGACGAGGAGACGGCCCGCAAGTGGATTCTCTCCGCACCGCCCGCTTTCTGCAACACGCAGGACAAGCAGGTGTTGCGCCAGGTGCTCAACGGCTACGACCAGGAGACCGCCGACTTCTATCGCTGGCACATCGACTACACCCAGGAGGAGCTCGCCAGCCTCATCGCCCGCAAGACGGGACTGCGCTTTGGCAAGATCCTCGACCTCGTCCCCCTGGAGCGCGGCAAGAGCGGACGCATCGTGCGCCTGAAGATCGTGGGCACGGAAAGGGAGCGCGTCATCGGCAAGGAACTGGAGATACGCCGCACGCTGAGCGAGAGCCACCTGAAGAGTAGCGCCTTCGTCGTCACGACGCAGCAGGGCGCCGACGGCATCCCGCAGTCGTTCCACCTCTCGGGCGCAGGTTGGGGCCACGGCGTGGGACTGTGTCAGATCGGGGCGGCCATGATGGGCGAGAAGGGCTACGACCACGAGGCCATCCTCCGCCACTACTACCCTGGCGCCACGCTGAAAACGCTTTACAAACCTTCCATAGAACAATGATTATGACCGAGAATAGCAAGCGACATATCAACCCGTGGGCGTGGGTGCCCTCCCTCTATTTTGCCGAGGGACTGCCCTACGTCGCCGTGATGACGATAGCCGTCATCCTCTACAAGAAGATGGGCATCTCCAATACGGACATCGCCCTCTATACAGGCTGGCTCTACCTGCCGTGGGTCATCAAGCCCTTCTGGAGCCCGATGGTCGATCTCGTCCGCACCAAGCGGTGGTGGATCGTCACCATGCAGGCGGTCCTCGCCATCGCCTTCGCGGGCATCGCCTTCTTCATCCCCGCACAGTTTTTCTTCCGGCTCACGCTGGCGTTCTTCTGGCTGGTGGCCTTCACGTCGGCCACCCACGACATCGCGGCCGACGGCTTCTACATGCACGGCCTCGACAGCCACGAGCAGTCGTTCTTCGTCGGCATACGCAGCACGTTCTATCGCATCTCCACCATAGCGGGACAAGGACTGCTCGTCATCATCGCTGGACTGATAGAAGACCATACGGGCAAGATACCGCTCTCCTGGACGGTGGTCTGCGCCATCACTCTCCATCCTCTTCTTCCTCGCGAGCCTCTACCACGCCTGGGCGCTCCCCAGGCCTGCCTCCGACCGCCACGCCCCCGACCGCACGGTGGGTGGCATCCTGCGCGAGTCGCTGCTGACGTTCCGTTCTTTCTTCC
>ULWK01038034.1_pt1 | contig 11320 bp, 10 predicted proteins | sample 1960281 | NCBI WGS metagenome assembly ULWK01 (sample SAMEA4835810, study PRJEB28245) | human gut metagenome | biome: gut microbiome; material: fecal sample | place: Denmark | collected 2008 | reverse complement strand
AAAGAGCATCAAGGACGCTTTCCTGGCCAGACTGCCCGAGGATACCGCCAAGGGCTGCGCCTCCGCAGGCCGGATGAACATTTTCAACCCCAGCATCATGGTGGATATGGGCGTGGGGCACATCACGCCGAACTATGAATACGGCCTGCAGAAGGGCCTGGGCGGCATCAAGACCCATGTCCGCCAGTGCAGGGAAAAGCTGGGCACCCCCACCGACATTGCCGGCGTCAGAAGCCTGGAGTTCTATGACGCAGAGCTCATTGTGCTGGACGCCATCTCCGCTCTTTTCCGGAGATACGCGGCCTTTGCCAAGGAGCAGGCCGACGTGTATTCCAGCCAGCAGACCAAGGACGAGCTGCTGCACATGAGCGAAATGTGCCGGCACTTGGCTGAGGAGCCTCCCAGAGATTTCTGGGAAGCGGTGGAGTTTACCTATATGATCCACGTGGTGGCGTTCATGGAGTGCAACGGCCAGGCTATCGCCTTGGGCCGCACGGACCAGTATCTGTATCCCTTCTACCAGAAATCCCTGGAAGACGGAACATATACAAAGGATTTCATGCAGGAGCTGCTGGAGTTCTTCTACCTGAAGCTGACAACCCACGAAAAGCTGGCTCCGGACACCGGCAATGACCAGTGGCGCGGCGGCGTCCGGGGCTGGACCAGCTCCGCGCTGATCGTCGGCGGCACGGACAAGGACGGCAACGACGTGACCAACGATCTGACCTTTATGCTGTTGGACGCCATGATCCACACCCGGCTGGTCAATCCGTTTATCACCGTTCGTTGGCACGACGGCACGCCCTATGAGCTGAAGGTCAAGGTGGCCGAAATGGTGCGCCTGGGCATGGGTCATCCCAAAATGATGAACGATCCCGTCTGCGAAAAGGCGCTGATGCGCCACGGTGTCTCCCACGAGGACGCCATGGACTATGTGAACATCGGCTGTGTGGAGCTGGAGGCTCCCGGAAAGACCTTTGGCTGGCACGACAACAGCTACATTACCCTGCCGAAAGTGCTGGAGCTGGCGCTGAACAACGGCCGCTGTTTCGAGTGCAGCGGTGAGCGCTGCCGGAACTACGGCACTTGCTGCCGTGGCGTGGGCAAGTCCATCGGCCTGGAAACCGGATACCTGAAGGACTTCAAGACGTTCGAGGAAGTGCGCAGCGCCTATGAGGCCCAGCTGAAATACTGGGCGGACCGCACCGTGCAGGCGGTGGATCTGCTGCAGGCCTGTCACATTGAGCGGGACGACTATCCGTTTATGTCCACGTTGATCCTGGACTGCACCGACAGTGGCAAGAGCCTGATGCAGGGCGGCGCGCGGTACAACTTTACCGGCATCCAGTGCCTGGGCCCCGCCACCACCGCCGATTCTCTCACCGCCCTGAAGCAGGTGGTGTATGAGGAGAAAAAATGCACCCCGGAGGAATTCTATGATGCCCTGCTGAAAAACTGGGAGGGCCATCAGCGGCTTTATCAGCTGGTCAACAGCGACAAGGTGCACCATTACGGCAACGACGACGACTATGCCGACGCCATGATGAAGTATGTTCTGGATTCCTTCTGCAACCGGCTCCAGTCCTATCCGCCCACCCGCGGCGGCATCGGCGTGATCAAAGACGGCGTTCTTTCCACGATCATCAACCTGCTGTCCGGCCTGGTCTGCGGCGCGTCGCCGGATGGCCGCAAGCACCACGAGGCCATTTCCGAAAACATTGGCGCCGCCCGGACGGCGCACTCCAACCGCGACAGAAACGGTCCCACCGCATATGCCCGCTCCATCGGCAAGCTCAACCACGAGGAGTTCGGCAGCGGCACGCTGATCAACATGCGCTTCGGTTCCGACACCATCTCCGGTGAAAAGGGCCGGGATAACTTCATTGATTTCCTGGACGGCTACTTCAAGCAGGGACCCATGCACATCCAATTCATGGTTGCTGACCGGGATACCCTGATCGATGCACAGAAGCATCCGGAGGAATACCAGGATCTGCTGGTCCGTGTCTCCGGCTTCAGCTCCTATTTCCACACGCTGAGCAAGGGCTTCCAGGATGAGCTAATCAACCGGACGGAGCAATCCTTCGACTGATCACGGCATGCCCTTCGACCTCGGGTTCCCAACGTACCGTTCTGTGCCAACGCTCTCCTCTCACATAAATACCGGGAACCCGCACCGTTTTCGGTTTTCCCCGGCGGCCTGAGCCGCCGGGGAAAACCCCGTGACCGCAGCTCTGTCTGCACCAGGCAGACCCCATTCAGATTTGAGGTAAGAAAATGGATGATAACAGGATGACCAACTCTGACGAATCCTCCGGCGCGGCGGATCGCCCCTGCGCCTATGTGGTAAACGTGCAGAGATTTACCATACACGACGGCCCCGGGATCCGGACGGAACTGTTCCTGAAGGGCTGTTCGCTGCGCTGCCAGTGGTGCAGCAACCCGGAGACCTATGAACCCTTCCCCCAGGTAGGCGTGTTTCCGAAAAAGTGCATCGGCTGCGGATACTGCCTCAAGGCGTGCGCCGCGCACGGACACAATGCTCTGCTGACCGGTGAAAACGGAATCACAGGCATTGACCGGAGCCGATGCGACAACTGTCTTCTGTGCGAAGCGGAGTGCATGTCCGGCGCATTGTCCGTCTGGGGCAAAAAAATGACCGCCGACGATGCCATGGACGTGATCCGCCGGGACCGGGAATTCTATGACCGCTCCGGCGGCGGGGTTACTTTGTCAGGCGGCGAGGCCCTTTTGCAGCCGGAGTTCTGCCGGGAGGTCCTGAAGCGGTGCCGGGAGGAAGGAATCCACACCTGCGTGGAATCCGCGCTGCATGTTTCTCCGGTTGCTATCGACAGGGTGGCCCCCTTCACGCAGCTTTTTATCACTGACATCAAGCAAATGGACACTGACGTTCATAAGCGGTTTACCGGCGTGGGCAACCAGCTGATCCTGAGCAATATCCGGAAGCTGGTGGATATGGACATGCCGCTGATCATCCGGATGCCGATCATTCCCGGCTTCAATGACAACACCGCTTATATTGACGCAACCTCTGATTTTATTTTGAACGCGCTGCACAATAAGCCCCTGCAGATCCAGCTGCTGAAATACCGGCCGCTGGGAGAAGAAAAAGCCGAAACGCTGGGCCTGCCCATGGAGATGAAGGCTCTTCGGATCGAAAACCGCGAGGAGTTTGAGGCTCGGATCCGAGGCTATGTAAGGCGGATGAATGAACGAGGGATCCCGGCTATCCCCGGCTCCAGAGGAAAGCCGGAGACAGACCCCAAGGAGGCCTGAGCATGACCTTTCGTCCTGTGCAGACCGTCGGGGCAATTCCATTCCAAGGAAAAGAGGAACAACTATCATGAATTCTGTACAAACCATGCGCACCACCGCGCCAGTCAAGACGTATATCGGTCCGGACAGCAGCCGAATGGTGGGTGATCTGCTCCGGGAGCAGGGCGTTGACAGCGTCCTGATCGTCACCGACAAGAATATTGAAGCAGCGGGGCTTCTGGCCGGCGTGGAGGACAGTCTGCGCACCGCCGGCTGCTCATTTATCGTGTACGACGAGACTCCCGCAGATCCGCCCGACACGGCGGTGGACCGTATGTGCGCCCTGTGCTGGGAAAAACGCTGCCAGGCCGTCATCGCCGTAGGCGGCGGCAGCTGCATCGACTCCGGTAAGTGCGTGGCCTTCATGCAGCGCAACCCCGGCCGTATCCGGGACTACCTCCTGGATCCCACGCTTCCCCGTCGGAAGGGCGTTCCCTTCATCGCCATTCCTACTACCTCCGGGACCGGCAGCGAGGTGACCTTCGGTGTGGTCATTACCGACAGCCAGAGCGGCCGGAAAATCGGCGCCGGCGGGCCGGAATTCTTTGCCTCCGCCGGTATTCTGGATCCCCTGCTTACCGTGGGGCTTCCGCGCTCTGTGACCGCATCCACCGCCATGGATGCCTTTGCCCATGCGGTGGAGTCAATGCTCAGCGGAAAGAGCAACCCTACCTGCCGCCTTTTCGCCGGTGAGGCTGTGCGCCTGATCTCCGGCAATCTGGAGGCAGTGCTGTCCAACGGGCAGGATGTTTCCCGCCGGCAGCACCTGATGTACGCCGCCTATCTCGCTGCCATGTCCGTCAACGACGGCTCCTGCAGCCTGGGGCACTCTATCGCCCATGTTTTGGGTGCCCACTACCACATTCCGCATGGCGCGGCCTGTGCCATCACCGTTCCCATGACCATCGAGTTCTTTGCCTCGATTTTCCCGGAGCGGATCCGTGCGCTGGGCGAGAGCATGGGCATTGCCACAGATGAGGCCGCCGGCCCGCAGGAGAACGGCATCCGCATTGCCGACGCCGTTCGGGCCATGAACCGGCGGACCGGGATCCCGACCCTGTCCCAGCTTGGCGTTCCCCGGGATGACCTGCCGGATATTGCCCGGCAGGCGTGGGAGGAAAACAAGCATACCATGCTCCAGCCTGCCGTCATGTGCCGGACAGTGGAAGCATCTGACCTGCTGGCTTCGCTGGAGAAGGAATATCTGCTCGGTCAGTCTGCGGAGGTTTCCCGGAGCTGATCGGAACAGCAAAGGGGAAAGGCCGCGTGGCTTTTCCCCCTTTGCCGTTTGCCGTGGATGTGATATAATGGCCGGAACAGGTTAGCCCGCACCCTGCGGCAGAGAGGAGTGACCGTCCGTGAGCATCGTTTCCCTGAAGACGGAGCTGCGGCAGCAGATGAAGCTGACGCCCCAGCTGTTGCAATCTATAGAGCTCCTGCAAATGAATTCCCAGGAGCTGTTGAGTTATCTGGGCCGCATGGCTGAGGAAAATCCCACGCTGGAGCTTCAGGACGCGCCGGACATGGCGGATTCTCTTGTCCGGCTGCGGCAGAGGGCTGCGTGGCTGGATGCCGGAGTCCCGGGCTCTTTCCGCACTCACCGGGAGGACTCTGTGCTGGAGCCGGGAGCTCCGGACCGGAGTCTGAACAGTCTGAGCGCCTTTCTGTGCGACCAGCTGGACCGCAGACACCTGTCCGGTCCACTGCTGGCACTGACCAAATATATGGTGCAGCTGCTGGATGAGGACGGTTACCTGGCCCAGGAGGACCTGGACGGTCTGGCCGAACTGAAGATCCCGCAGGCCATGGTGGAGCAGGCGCTGGACATTCTGCAGTCTCTGGAGCCCGCTGGTGTAGGCGCCCGAGGCCTGTCGGAATGTCTGGTGCTTCAGCTGAGCCGCCAGAAAAACGCCGTTCCATATGCCATGGATATCGCTGCCCGCTTTCTGCCGGAGCTGGGGCGCAGGCACTACGGGCCCATCGTCAAGGCGCTGGGCATTTCCATGGCGGAGCTTCGGACAGCAGAAAAGGCCATTGCCGCCCTGGAACCCCGGCCAGGGCGGGCCTTTCAGCCGCAGGAGCCCATTGCTTTGGCACGTCCGGATGTGTTTGTTTTGGAAACGGACGGAGAGCTGCAGGTGGTGCTGAATGAGTTTTATCTGCCCAAGGTTTCCGTCAGTAGCTATTACAGCGACATGTCCAGATCCGTCGAGGATCAGGAGGCCCGTGCCTATCTGAAGGATAAGCTCCGGCAGGCCGCCTGGCTGCTGGACAGCCTGGAGCGCCGGGGGAATACGCTGCAGCGCTGCGCCCAGGCGATCTTAAACGCCCAGCAGCCATTTTTTCTGGGTCGGACCACGGAACTGGCTCCTATGAAGCTGACTTCTTTGGCAGAGGCGCTGGAGTTGCACCCGTCCACCGTTTCCCGGGCTGTTCGGGACAAGTATCTGCAATGCCGCCAGGGAACCTATCCGCTGCGGTATTTCCTCAGCCGGCCTGTGGGGCCCCAGGGGATATCCCGCCAGGCAGCAAAGCAGAGACTGCTGATCCATCTCCGGCAGGAGGACCCGGCCCATCCCCTTAGCGACCAGGCGTTGTGTGCGCTGCTGGAGCAGGAGGGCATCCATCTGGCCCGGCGGACGGTGGCCAAATACAGGATGGAGCAGGGAGTCGGACCCTCTGCTGTCCGGCGTGTATAGCCTGCGGGACAAATGTCAAGAAGAAAATTGACAAACACGGTGAAACTGAGAAGCTGATGGATATATCAGGACAGCATATGATTCTTTCGTAATTGCTTAGATGATATTTAATTGTGTCGGCATTTCCGATGACGGCAATCCCATTGACGGTTTTGCCAATGCCAGGTTTTCCGCCAACGGTAAAACCAATATCCATACCGGATTCATGGAGATTTTCGGGCAGAAAAGGCTTGAAATCAGGCACTAAAACCAATACTTGTTGGATTCGTGAAGTATCTGCCATCTGCGTATATGGACTGCACTATTCCACGATTTACGGTATCATGCAACCGGTGCACGGTTTCGTGTGGCCTTTTGTGGTTTGGCTACATATCGTCAGATTCCGTGAAATGCAAAGGTTCGTCCTGTGTACAGAATATCGAATTATGCCGCCCAAAACTGCCAGAAACGAAAAAAGCCCTGTGTCGCGTTCAATACGCAGCACAGGGCTATCCTATATTCTGATGGCATCAAAATATACCCGACGCTCCTTGTCGCCTTTGCCGTAAACAATACATTCCCGCTGATTGAGATTTACGTCGGAAATGTTAAGGTTTACCAGCTCTCCTACACGGATTCCGGTGGAATAGAGCATATCAATGATTGCCACATCTTGGATATGGGTACAGTGATCCCGCATCAGTTCAATGGTTTCATCAGAAATCACTTCTTTGACCACGGTTTTGGTCTTGATTTTATGGATGCGCCGCATGGGGCTTTTCAGTATGTAATCCTCTTCTTCCAACCACGAGAAAAAGCTGGAAATATTGCGGCGAACATTATCAACAGTCACCTTGCTGCAGTTGTTGATTTGCTGATAATCAACAAGGTAACTGCGCACCTCATCTGTGGTGATTTTCCTCACCGGAGTAGAGATATGCGCCAGCAGGTGTTCAATCGTTCCCCGATAATATCTAATTGTTCGATCTGAGCATCCCTCTATTTTCTTGGCATCCAGGAACAGTTTCAAATAATCGGAGTTCGCTGCCGGTTCCTTTTGCAGAGCTTTGTCCGAAAGCTGCTTCAGCAGCACTTCCTGAAGCTTCTTCAGCTGAGATATGTTCAGATACTCAGCGTTCTCATTCATAATGTTTACAAGTCTTTCCTCCATGATGGTACACCTCGTTCTTTGTAGTGTACCAACATCCTGCATCCATTATGGTTTATTAAAATTTAGCCGAAATACTCCTGCATCAGACTGTCAAACAAAGTCTGAGCTTCATCCAAAGCCTTCTGCACGACAACTTTTGATTTGTCGACCTGCTCGACAAAGGCTGCGAATTGCTCTTGGAGTTTCAACGGAGGTACCAACACGGGCAATGCACGCAGTTGCTTCATGTTTATTTTGCTCAGCAAAGTCTATTGTGTTAAATCACACCGGCAGGCGCATCCTCACTTGCAGGAACAACCGAGTGCAAACCGAAAGGCGTCTTGTTTATGTCGGGGTGGTGCTTGATGTAGTCAAGCAGATCGAGCCGGAACTCGTTTAACCCCAAGTCCATAATAGAGATGCCCGTTGTCATATATCAATGACGCTGCTAATTCTCCGGCATTTTTATACGGCTGATATTGCAAAAAAGTGATAAGTCCGATCCTTGCATCAAACCAGCAATTCCCATTTTCCGTATCTCTTGCCGTTTTCTCGGCGGATATAGTTTTTATCTTGCAGCGACTTCATAATTCGTTTTACGGTTGCGATGGACTTACCTGTTGCGGTCACAAGCTCCTGCTGCTTGATGGCCGGGTTTTGTGTGACCAGTTCCAAAACCGCCAGTTCTTCCAGCGAGCAGTCCAAAGTATCAATTTGATACTTTGGAACTTTGGAATTGATACTTTGGGGACGGCTTTCCTCCACATAATCAATGTGCATATAACGATTCTTCAGCTCGTAATCCGTGCCCAAAAGGAGATTGCCGAAGAACATCTCCAAGAACTTTGTGGTGGAGTGAACACCCTTTTGCAGATTTGTATAGTTCGCTCGGACCAAGGCGTTGCGGAAGTACCACGAATTCTTTTCAAAGGCGTTGTTGTTCACACGGAAGCCGAAAGTTTTCATATACTTGATCATAAAAACGGCGGTGGCACGAGTATTTCCCTCACCGAAGGGATGGATTTGCCAAATGTCGGAGGCGAATTTCGCCAGATGCTTCACCGCCGCATCTACGGACAAGCCCTCATAGGAAAACTGCTTTTCAGTGGCAAAATCGTAATCCAGCGTATCCTTGATACTGTTCCAATCCGCATAGATCACGGTGTCGCCGTTCAGCACCCACTCTTTCTTGGTGATGTTGTACTGCCGAATCTGCCCGGCGTGACGGAACACGCCCTCAAACAGCCTACGATGGATGGAGAGCCACTCGGCGGGGGAGAATTGGAAAGCTTTTTCCCCCAACAGTTTTGCGATTCTGGCGGAAACAATGTCCGCTTCTTTGGTTTCGTTCTCTATTTCGGTGCGGGTGGTGCGCTGCTCGTAATAGTTGTGGATGCGCTGCTGGGCTTCATCGATGGTGATTTTGCCCTCGATGTGATCCTTGGCCGTATCCAGCAGATAGGCAGAGGTGTTCAGCCCGTCCACCGCCTGCAAGCCGATGGCGGTCTGCCACGCCTCGCTTTTTTCGGCTCGGTCGGGTTCACCCTGCTTGATATATTCTTCCAGTTCAAATTGCCAATTCTGATCGGGCATATCTGCACCTCATTCCTTGCTCAAATCTTCCGCCTTGAAGGTCGTGCACCCCTCGTAATAATAGCATTGGTCGATGCCACTCAAATAGACTTCCCGGCTGTTTATCTCGTCGGACAGCGCCGCCTTCAGCAGCACCTTGATTTCCACATCTTTAATCGGGCTGCGCTCCATTGCAAGGAGATAATCTTCCTTATCAACCTTGCTCCAGTCCACGACCTTACCAATTTCGGTTTTCAGGATATGGTCGAGCCAGATGCGGGTGCTGCGCCCATTGCCCTCCCGAAAGGGGTGGGCAATATTCATTTCCACATATTTTTCGATGATCTCGTCAAAAGTGGACTGCGGCATCCTGTCGATGTTGGCCAGTGCCGCCTCCAGATAGATCAGCGGCGCAAAACGGAAGTTGCCTTTTGAAATGTTTACGGTTCTGAGTTCTCCGGCAAAATCGTAAATTTCATCAAAGAGATACTTATGGATTGCTTTCAGCGCAGAGTATTTTCCCGCTTCCAATTGATCAAGCAACCCGCTATCAAAAAGCTCAAGCGCTTTTTTCTTGCTGATGCGTTCTTCCTCGCGGGCAAGGTCGGCAGAGTTTGTCATCCCCAATTTATTTTCAAGTGCCATAGCGCACCTCCCGATTAATCTACAAGATATTTAAGCACAAAAAACAATCCGACAAGTACTATAACAATCAATAACACAACCCATCCAGTGGCTTTCTTCGCTTTCTTTTTTGAGTAAACCGGCTGTACGGAATATGTATATTGTGCCTGTGGCGATTGGCGAAGCGGTTTTGGCTTTGCGACAGACCGAGGTTTTGTCGCCTCTCGATACATAGCAAGAGGATCACCTTGCTTCATAATCCTATCATAAAAATTGTCAATCCATTGTGCGTCGCTGAGGTCGCACATATTTTCTTCGCTGCTATTCGGGTCGTGTACAATTTGGTTTCTGACCCAGCGGTAATGCTTAAGGCACTTGAGATCTTCGACCCAGCCTTGCACCCGATATGAACCATTTGGGGTACTTTCCATCTCAGCTATATAAGCGGAGACACCGTGCTGAGTTTGCAGCATATCTCCACACAGCTTTTCGAGATGCTTATACGAATCTATAAAGCCCATAGCTCATCACCCAATCCAGATTACTTATCGGCCGCCACGCCGGACTTCATCCAGGCGTCTACTTCGCTAACCTTGAATTTCCAAAGGCGGCCTATTTTCGCAGCAGGCATATTTCTTTTCTCTATCCAGGCGAGTACTGTATCACGGCTGACGCCGAGGTATTCGCAAATCTCTTTCATTGAGTACCAGCGTTCGATGGTCGGTTCCATTAAAATGTCCTCACTTTCAGGCAGTTTCCGATAGCTATAATTACACAATTTAAGTATATCACAGCAAGTCGGATTTATCAAGGATTATTGCGGATTTACGAGGAAAGCAGAGGATAATCCCATGCTTTCAAGAATGAACTTCTTGCTTTTTTATCACAGAGCCTTATCAGATAGGGGGAATATTCGCCGAAAATTCGCTCCATTCACCCGCTCGGAGTGAATGGAGCGAATTTGGCTTGCAAACAGAATCGTAAAATGGTCAAATCTGCAAATTGCTTTTTCGCACATTGGCGCTTTCGGGCTGACTACGGTATTATGTGGTTGAAGGAAAAATCGCAACCGCAGACACAAAAGGAGGCGTGAGATGTATAATAGATTTGCAGAAAAGCGCAGGCGGTATCTGCGCGAGTACAGAGACGGCATCTACACGGGGATGCTGCTGACCGGCAAGCTGGACGACCATCTCAAGGAAATCGGTGACACAGCACAGGAGATGTTCGATCGGCTGGTCGCGCAGATGAAGGACGCTGAAGGTGTCACTGAGCGGCTGAAGGCCGAAAATCAAATGGAATGGGTGGGACGGATGAACAGCATACGCAGCCGAGCGGAAGAGATTGTCCTGAACGATCTGATCTATAACTGAATACCGGAAAAGATATAGCGTCTGCTTCTGAAAAGAGGCAGGCGCTTATTTTTATGGCATCAGTTTTGCTGCCACACCGATGAAATCCAGAATGGACATGGCATCAATTTTGATGCCGCAACCGGAAAGTAGCTTCAAATTAGAGCCAAAACAAAAAAATTTCCGAGGGGGTTAATTTTTTGCCTTTTTCGCTGCCTACCAAGTGAGGGGGACTTTGAAAAAGCTCTGCACAAGCTCGGCTTTTTATAATTTACCAGCTCAAAAGAAAAAATTTTGAAAAGCAGCGGGAAAATCCGAAAAAAATTCGGCAAAGGGAAAGTGAGAGGAGCTTCTAAGCTTCCCCCGTGTACCTCGACAACTGAATAGCCGTTACCGAGACAGATATGACTGTGCGGCGACCTCAAAAGAGCGAGCACGGCGACGCCGCGGACCAAGGGGTCCCCGAAAAGTCGGCTGACTTTTTGGGGAGAGGAGGAGCAACGAAATGAGCGGACTTTTCGTGCTTGCACGGAAAGCGAGCGATATGGAGTTTGCGACGACGAGAGGCAGGCATATAAAAACGATATCGGAAGTACGGCACCAACCAA
>ULWK01053905.1_pt1 | contig 11398 bp, 8 predicted proteins | sample 1960281 | NCBI WGS metagenome assembly ULWK01 (sample SAMEA4835810, study PRJEB28245) | human gut metagenome | biome: gut microbiome; material: fecal sample | place: Denmark | collected 2008 | reverse complement strand
TGCTGCTTGGACAGAGTAAAATCCATCGCTATATCCTCCTAACGGGTGTTTTTTATCTCCCGGGGTCGGGGTTCCCCCCTACCCGGTTGCAAACAAATTCCTCCCGACCGCTTTCCCCACGGCCGGGAGAAATGTTTATCAGAAATTACAGCTGGTCAACAGGGGTCTTGGTGCGGTCTGCGTTGTAAACGTAGAAGCCCTTGCCGGTCTTGCAGCCCAGGTTGCCGCCGCGGACCATCTTGCGGATCAGCGGGCAGGCGCGATACTTGCTGTCGCCGGTCTCCTGGTACAGGACATCCATGATGGCCAGGCAGATATCCAGGCCGATGAAGTCGCCCAGCTCCAGGGGTCCCATGGGGTGGTTGGCACCCAGCTTCATAGCGGTATCGATGCCTGCGATATCAGAAACGCCCTCCATCTTGATGAAGGCAGCCTCGTTGATCATGGGGATCAGGATGCGGTTGACCACAAAGCCTGCAGCCTCGTTGACCTGAACAGGGTTCTTGCCGATGGCCACGGAGATCTCCTTGATCTTCTCAACGGTCTCTGCGGGGGTGTTGCAGCCGGCGATGACCTCGATCAGCTTCATGCGGTCAGCGGGGTTGAAGAAGTGCATACCGACCAGAGGACGGCTCAGGCCCTTGCCGATCTCGGTGATGGACAGAGAGGAGGTGTTGGAAGCGAAGATGCACTCGGGCTTGCAGATCTTATCCAGCTCGCCGAAAGTGGTCTGCTTGACCTTCATATCCTCAAAAGCAGCCTCAACGATCAGGTCGCAGTCTGCGCACAGATTTTCCTTCAGGCCCGGGGTGATGGCTGCAACGATCGCGTCAGCCTTTTCCTGGGGGATCTTGCCCTTAGCAACCAGCTTCTCGTAGCCCTTCTTGATCTTTGCCAGGCCGTTCTCAGCCCACTCCTGCTTGATGTCGCACAGAGCAACGGTGTTGCCCTCAACCTGTGCAAATGCCTTTGCGATGCCCTGGCCCATAGTGCCAGCGCCGATAACACCGATCTTCATAGGAAATCTCTCCTTTAATATTAAAAATTATGTAATGGATTAGTTGTTGGTAAACACTGCCTTGGGCTTCGGTTTCTCACGGCTCAGGAAGCAGGCCATGCCCTCCTGCTGATCGTGGGTCTCGAAGCAAGCACCGAACAGCTTCTCCTCGACTTCCACAGCCTTCTCAATGGGCAGGCTGATGCCACCGTTGATGGCCTTCTTGCAGTTGCGCACTGCAATGGGAGCGTTCTTGGCGATCTTGCCGGCCAGCTTCAGCACGTTCTCCATCAGTTCAGCCTGCGGATACACGGCGTTGACCAGACCAATGCGGTAAGCCTCGTCTGCCTTGATGTTCAGGGCAGAGTAGACCAGCTGCTTTGCCATGCCCATGCCGACCAGACGTGCCAGACGCTGGGTGCCGCCGAAGCCCGGAGTGATGCCCAGACCAACTTCGGGCTGACCGAACACGGCGTTGTCAGAGCAGATGCGGATGTCGCAGCTCATGGCCAGCTCATTGCCGCCGCCCAGTGCAAAGCCGTTGACGGCTGCAATGACGGGGATGGGGAAGCTCTCGATCATCAGGAACACGTCATTGCCCAGCTTGCCGAAGGCTTCGCCCTCTGCCTTGGTCATGGTGCTCATGGAGCCGATATCAGCGCCTGCAACGAAGCTCTTGTCGCCTTCGCCAGTCAGGACGATGCAGCGGATGGTCTCCTGATCGACAGCCTCAAAAGCTGCCTTCAGGTCTGCCAGAACCTCGGGGTTCAAGGCATTCAGTGCCTTGGGACGGTCGATGGTGATGATCTCGACAGCGCCCTGCACCTCGGTTTTTACAAAAGCCATTGTGAAAACCTCCAATTCAGATTCTCAGTGTTTCAAAACAGCTCCCGCGCCCCGGCAGAGTCTCCGGTCTGAGCCGGGGCGCGGGCTGTCATTCAATTCAATTCCAAAGGGGGAGCTTACATCTCAACGATGGTAGCGCAGCCCATGCCGCCGCCGATGCACAGGGTAGCCAGACCCTTGTGAGCACCACGATGCTTCATAGCGTACAGCAGAGTGACCAGGATACGAGCGCCGGAAGCGCCGACCGGGTGGCCCAGAGCGATTGCGCCGCCGTTGACGTTCACCTTGCTCATATCGAAGTTCAGAGCCTGGCTGACAGCCACAGACTGTGCAGCAAATGCCTCGTTTGCCTCGATCAGGTCCATATCGGCAACGGTCAGGCCGGTTTTAGCCATGACCTTCTTGGTTGCTGCGATGGGGCCCAGACCCATGACCTCAGGCTCAACACCGGCCAGAGCGCCAGCGACCCAGGTTGCCAGAGGCTTAACGCCCAGCTCCTTGGCCTTCTCCTCACTCATAATGACCAGAGCAGCAGCGCCGTCGTTGATGGCGGAAGAGTTGCCTGCGGTCACGATGCCGTCCTTGGTGAAAGCGGGCTTCAGGGTTCCCAGCTTCTCGACCGGGGTCAGACGGGGGCCTTCATCGGTATCGAACACGGTGTCGCCCTTCTTGCCCTTGATGACAACAGGAACGATCTCATCCTTGAAAGCGCCGTCCTTGATGGCCTTGTCGGCCTTCAGCTGGCTGTTGTAAGAGAACTCATCCAGCATCTCGCGGGTGATGGGGCTGTAGCCGTACTTCTTCTGGAAGGTCTCGTTGGTGCAGACATTCTCAGCGGTCATGCCCATGTGCTTGTTGAAGCCGGTGGCATCCCACAGAGCATCGTTGACCATGGTATCGACCAGCTCGCTCTTGCCCATGGGAGCGCCCATGCGGTAGCCGTAACGGCCCTTCATCATTGCAAAGGGAGCCATGTCCATGTTCTCCATGCCGCCTGCGACCACGATATCAGCATCGCCTGCCTCGATCATCTGAGCAGCCATGTTCACGCAGTTCAGACCGGAACCGCAGACCACGTTGACGGTGACAGCGGGGGTCTCGATGGGCAGGCCAGCCTTCAGGGAAGCCTGACGGGCAACGTTCTGGCCCAGACCAGCCTGGATCACGCAGCCCATGTAAACATGATCGACCTGCTCAGGCTTGACGTTTGCGCGGTTCAGAGCCTCCTTGATGACGATGGAGCCCAGCTCAGCAGCGGGGACGTTGGCAAGGGTGCCACCGAACTTACCAATGGCGGTACGGCATGCAGATGCGATAACGATCTTTTTCATGTGAATAGCCTCCTGATTGTGTATGTTGTGATTTAAGAAAGACTGTTTTATCAAAACGCCGAAGCGTTTCTTGCATAAGGAATGGGGGTCAGACGTTCTCTCCCCTGCTGCGCAGCTCGGCCATCTTCTGCTCCACGGCGGCTTCCACATTCGGGGTAACGAACTTGGAGATGCAGCTGCCGTAGCGGGCGGCTTCCTTTACAATGGTAGAGGACAGATAGCTCCACTTGATGCTGGTTGCAAGGAACATGGTCTCGATGCCGGGCATCAGCGCGTGATTGGTCTGCGCCAGCTGGATCTCGTTTTCAAAATCCGTTACCGCCCGCAGGCCCCGCACCATGACCGAAGCGTGGCGCTTCTTGGCGAACTCCACGGTCAGGCCGTCGAAGCTCTCCACCGTGACATTGGGGATACCCTTGCAGCATTCCTGCAGCAGGGCCACCCGCTCCTCCACGGTGAACAATGGGTGCTTTGCACTGTTGATGAGCACGGCCACGATCAGGTGATCATTGATCTTTGCCGCGCGCTTGATGATATCGAGATGACCTCGTGTGACCGGATCGAACGACCCGGGGTAAACTGCAGTTGCCATCGGTTTTGTCCTCCTTGCGCGCCTTTGAAAAGCGCATTGGTTCTGACATGATAGCACTTTCCAGTTTGCTGTGCAAGATGTTCTTTTCTTCTGCTACGGTGTATCGTTAATTTTTAAACAATCCCACCCGCAGTGCCACGCTGCATCCTGCTACGCTATAAGTAAAGCACATCGTCAAAATTTTATCAAGTATTTTTTGTGTAAAATTTATTTTTTGTGCACCAAAGAATCTCTACAAAAAGCTAAGATTTTTAGTTATATTGCATCCAGCCCTGTTTTTTGCTAGGAAAGTATTGATTCTCCCGTTTGTTAATGATATAACTAAGTTGGAATTTACAATTCCTTTATGTTATTGTAAGAGAGGATGGTTTATAATGGATTTTACGGAATTGTATGCGCAGAAGAAAATGACAGCTGACCAGGCTGCCGCGTTGGTCAAAAGCGGCGACTGGGTGGATTACGGCTGGGCCGTGAACACCCCCGTTGCAGTGGACGCTGCCATTGCAAAGCGTCTGCCTGAGCTGGAGAATGTCAACTTCCGCGGCGGCATCCTGATGTGGGTGCCCGCCATCTTCCAGATCGAGGATCCTGCTGCCCACATGACCTGGAACAGCTGGCACATGGGCGGCATTGAGCGCAAGGCCATTGCCCAGGGCTTCTCCTTCTACTCCCCCATCCGCTACTCTGAACTGCCCCGCTACTACCGCGACAGCTCTGACCCCGTGGATGTGGCGGTGTTCCAGGTGACCCCCATGGATGAGCATGGCTATTTCAACTTTGGCCCCTGTGCTTCCCACCTGGGTGCCGTCTGCGATAAGGCCAAGAAGATCATTGTTGAGGTCAACCGGAACATGCCCAAATGCCTGGGCGGCACCGAGAACTGGGTGCACATCTCCCAGGTTGCCGGTGTTGTGGAGGGCAGCAACCCGCCCATCGGCCAGATGGCCGCTGCCGGTGCCGCCACCGAGGTCGATCTGAAGGTGGCAAACCTCATCGTCCCGCAGATCCCCGACGGTGCCTGCCTGCAGCTGGGCATCGGCGGTATGCCCAACGCCATCGGCAACCTGATCGCGCAGAGCGACCTGAAGGATCTGGGCGTGCACACCGAGATGTATGTGGATGCCTTTGTGGATATTGCAAAGGCAGGCAAGATCACCGGCCGCCACAAGAATCTGGACAAGGGCCGTCAGGTCTATGCCTTTGGTGCAGGTACCCAGAAGATGTACGATTACCTGAACGACAACCCGGAGTGCATGGCCGCTCCCGTGGAGTACACCAACGACATCCGCAGCATCTCCGCCATCGACAACTTCATCTCCATCAACAATGCGGTGGATATTGACCTGTTCGGTCAGGTGAACGCGGAGAGTGCAGGCATCAAGCACATTTCCGGTGCAGGCGGTCAGCTGGACTTTGTCCTGGGCGCATACCTTTCCAACGGCGGCAAGAGCTTCATCTGCCTGTCCTCTACCTTTATGAATAAAAAGACTGGCAAGCTGGAGAGCCGCATCCGTCCTACCCTGGAAAACGGCAGCATCGTCACCGACACCCGCGCAAACGTGCACTACCTGTGCACCGAGTACGGCTGTGTGAACCTGAAGGGACTGACCAGCTGGGAAAAGGCAGAAGCACTGATCAGTGTGGCACACCCCGATTTCCGGGACGAGCTGATCGCCGAAGCCGAAAAACTGCACATCTGGCGCAGGAGCAACAAGCGCTGACATTGCCGCAGGGAATCCTGCTGTCTGCGGCAGGAATGGAGTTTCTATGACATGATGGACAAAAAACCGCATATCAAACCCTATCTCTACGGAATGTTCGCAGGCTTTGGCGCGATCAGCCTGAGCATCCTCTTCTTTTTCCTGATCTACCGCTTTCAGGGCTTCGGCAATGCCGTTTCGACCCTGACCGGCATCCTGATGCCCTTTATCTACGGCAGTGTCATTGCCTATCTGCTCAAGCCGGTGTGCAACTGGATTGAAGCATTTCTCCACAAGCTGTTTCCGGAAAAGATGCACCGCTTTGCCAACATGCTGGCCGTTGCTCTGACCATCCTGTTCGGCCTGCTGCTGATCTACGCGCTGATCATGATGATCGTGCCGCAGCTCATCAACAGTGTGACCGCCCTGTACTTCACGGCGCGGGACAACATCGGCGACTTTGTGGAGTGGATCTCCAAGCAAGAGTTCATTGCCAACAACAAAAAGCTGCTGGACTTCATCGAGAACTCTTACGACAGCCTGGATGCCAACCTGGATGCCTGGATCAAGAACACCCTGCTCCCCTCCATGCAGAACATCCTCAGCGGTGCCGCCGTGGGCGTGGTGAACGTGGTGACCTGGATCAAGAATTTCGTTATTGGCCTCATCGTTTCGGTGTATCTGCTGGCCAGCCGGAAGAAGTTCGGGCAGCAGGGCAAGCTCATCCTTTATAGTTTGGTCAAGCCCCGCTGGGCCGACCTCATCATGGAGGAAGTCCGTTACGCTGACCGGATGTTCGGCGGCTTCATCAACGGCAAGATCCTGGATTCCGCCATCATCGGCGTGCTGTGCTATATTGCCTGCCTGATCTTCAAGTTCCCCAGCGCCCTGCTGGTGTCAGTCATCATCGGCGTGACCAATGTTATCCCCTTCTTCGGCCCCTTCATCGGTGCCATCCCCGCCACCCTGCTCATCCTGATCCAGAACCCCATCAAGGCGCTCTGGTTCGTGCTGTTCGTTCTGGTGCTGCAGCAGGTGGACGGCAACATCATCGGACCCAAGATCCTGGGCAACACCACCGGCCTTTCCAGCTTCTGGGTGCTGTTCGCCATCCTGCTGTTTGGCGGCCTGTGGGGCTTTGTGGGCATGATCATCGGCGTGCCGCTGTTTGCTGTCATCTATGATGTCATCAAAAAGCTGGTGTTCCACGGCCTGAATCGCAACGACGAATCCGGCATGGTAAACCTCTATCACGATGCCTTCGGTGACCCCGACGACGAGTGATCCCAAACACAATAGAATCGCAAAACCGGCTCTGTCTCCTGCATGGGAGGCGGGGCCGGTTTTTGTATTCCTACCGCATGACAGAGCAGCCGAGAAATGCAAAGCTCCCCCTTCCCGGCGCTGTCTCGGCGCTTGGGGAAGGGGGAGCTTCGGCTTTCAGGGCAGATAAACCAAAAAGGGGGATTTCAGGGGGAGTACCTGCAATTACTGCTGATTGGGCTTCCAATCCTTATAGTTCTCGTAACGGCTCTCGCGGATCTTGGTATGGGACCAGATCTCGTCGGCGGTCGGCTGCCAATTGGCTGCGTAGCTCTTGCACTTGTCGCACAGATGATCGACGCTTTCCGGGGACTGCAGGTCGGTGCTGTGGGCACCGGTCTCGTGGACCATCTTGCGCAGCAGCTCGGGGTTTTCCAGCATGGGGCAGGGGCGCAGATGGTTCTTGTTGAACGGCTGGCCGTTGTGGTAGGCCATGAACAGCGGACTCTGCAGGATCTCCAGGATGCTGCTGTCATGGATGTTGGCGTTGGAGTAGTGGATGAACACGCAGGGCTCTGCGTCACCGGCCGAGTTGATGTGGAAGTAGTTGCGGCCGCCGGCAATGCAGCCGCCCACGAACTCGCCATCGTTTTGGAAGTCCATGGGGTAGAACGGGATATCACAGGCTTCACTGCGCAGGTAACGGATGCGGTCGATCATGTACTTGCGCTGCTCGGGAGAGGGCATCAGTTCAGGCGCTGCCTCGTTGCCCACGGGCATATAGTGGAAGTAGAAGCCGAAATGTGCACCCTTATCGCAGAGGAAACGCATGAACTCATCGCTGGTAACGGCTTCGATGTTGTCGCGGGTGTAGCAGATGGAGGTGCCGAACAGGATGCCGTGCTCCTTGAGCAGATCCATCGCGCGCATAACGGCAGCATAGTGGCCCTCGCCGCGGCGGGCATCGTTGGTCTCCGGGGTACCCTCGATGGACAGCATAAACGCAATATTGCCCAGGCGGACGACCTCTTTGCAGAACGGCTCATCGATCAGGGTGGAGTTGGTATAGATGGCAAACTGCACATCGTTGTGCTTCTCTGCCAGCTTGAGGATATCAGCCTTGCGCACCAGCGGCTCACCGCCGGTGAGCATGTACAGATAAACGCCCAGCTCCTTGCCCTCGGTGACGATCTTATCCATATCATCGAAGCTCAGGTTGTTCTTGTGGCCGTACTCACCGGCCCAGCAGCCCACGCAGTGCATATTGCAGGCAGAGGTGGGGTCAAACAGGATCAGCCAGGGAATGTTGCACTGATATTTGACACGATTCTCGCGGATGGTCTTGGTACCGCGGAAGAAGGCCTCATAGCCCAGGTTCAGGGCCGTGGTGCGGGCCACGTTGGGGTCCAACTGGTTCAGCATACAGTTGATGAGCTTCGACCACTTGCTGTTGGGGTCGGTCAGGGTCTGCTTGGCGTGTGTGTAGGTCTCCTCGCTGAAGGAATCGCCGTAGAACTGCTTTGAAAGATCTACGATCTGTCCAACCGTCTTGGCGGGGTCCTTCTCGGCATGAGAAAGCACGAGATCCACAGTCTTGCCCAGTGCAGCACGCTGCATTTTGTGCGTCAGAGAATCAAATGCGGTATTCATTTTTATTTCCTCCAGATTCAATAGGATTTTACAGGGCTCTCTTCCCTGCCTGCCGGGCTGAATTCCCGGCGCTCAGATGATCTTATACTCCAGCAGCAGACGGCCCAGGTCGGTGTCCTGTACCTTTTCTACCGCTTTTCCCAGTGCGAATTTTTTGATCCAGTTCATTTTCAGATCACTCAGGGGTTTGCCATCCCGCAGCTGAACAGCGGCGTTCAGCAGGTCGCGGACATCGTAGGTGCTGTCCCAGACCTCCGGCACGCCCCGGTCGATATCCAGCAGGGTGTACACGGCTTCCATGCCGGTGCGCATGGAATACTCGGTGGTGAAGATGGTATCCCGCTTCGTCTCGGCAAATTGGCCGATGAAGGCAAAGTTCACTGCGCCCTCCGGCACCACCGCCGGACGGTCGCCTGCCGCGCGGGGCATGAAAAAGGCTGTGATATAGGGCATCATTACGGGCACGGTGTTGGCACTATGCTCCGCCAGGTCCTCGATCTGGTTTTCGGGGACCCCCAGATGATACAGCCACTCCATGCAGATCTCCTTGCCGGTGCAATCCCGCATGGGCTTTTTGATGTAGTCGCCGGGCGTGTTGCTGAACAGGCCGTAGATCCAGCCCACGAGCTGGCCCTTGGGCTGATCCCGGAACTGGGGCTGACGGTTGAATGTCCAGCTGAGCAGCCAGCCGGAATCCCGCGCCGTGACGATGCCGCCCGTGACAGTCCTGCCGCTGAACGGGTCACGCTGGCAGATGTTCTGGATGTAGGGCACGATGCGTTCGTCCAGCGTGGTGACCGTGGCGCTCATCCAGTTGGTCTGCTCCGGATCGGAGCAGAACTTTTCCGGGCGGCCAAAGGCCTCATCCTGCGCGGCGATCTTCTTCCACAGATCCCAGCCGTTGCCGGGCCGGAGAGTGGGGTTGAACACTGCAGGCTGATCCTGGGAGCCGATGGAAGTGCTTTCCACGCAGCCCCCGTTGGTGATGAACACCAGATCATTCTCGGTCAGGTCCACCCGTTCTGCTTCATCGTCCACCAGCAGGCAGATGGTCCTGGCCTGCTTTTTGCCCTCGGTCAGCTCAAACTCAATGTTGGTGACCTTGGTGTTGTAGTGGAAGCGCACGCCGTGCCCTTCCAGATAGCGGATCATGGGCAGGATCATGCTCTCGTACTGGTTGTACCGGGTAAAGCGCAGTGCCCGCAGATCAGGCAGACCGCCCACATGGTGGATGTAGCGCTTCAGATAGAGCTTCATTTCCAGTGCGCTGTGCCAGTTCTCAAAGGCGAACATGGTGCGCCAGTAAAGCCAGAAGTTGGAAGAGAACACCTCCGCGTCAAAGACATCGGTGATGCGCTTATCATAGAGCTGCTCATCCGGGGTAAAAAAGAGCTTGATGAGTTCCATGCAGCCCTGATCCGAAAGACCGAACTTCCCATCGGTGTGGGCGTTCTGCCCCCGGTTTTCCGTGGCGCGGCAGAGCGAGTAGTTGGGGTCTGCCTTGTTCAGCCAGTAGTACTCATCCAGCACGCTTGCGCCCTCGGTCTCAAGCGACGGGATGGAACGGAACAGATCCCACATGACTTCGAAATGGTCATCCATCTCCCGGCCGCCCCGCATCACATAACCGATGCCGGGGTACTGGCAGCCATCACAGGCACCACCGGGGATGGATCCCTTTTCAAAGAGATGGATATGTTCCCCTTTCATCTGGCCGTCACGGACCAGGTAGCAGGCAGCTGTCAGCGCCGCCAGACCGGTGCCCACGAGATAGGCCGATTTCCGATCCACTCCCGCAGGCTTTTTCGGGCGCGCAAAGGCCTCATAGTTCCCGCTGGAATAATACATTTTATTCCCTCCGTTTGCTGTGGTTTCCAGGTTTTCACCTTTCATTTTGCGCTGACCATACTGTAACATTTTGTCAAACGGAAGGCCATAAACAGAAAAAGCACCGTGATGGAAAACCCATCACGGTGCCCGGATTGATAAAATATTGTCAGTCGTCAAGATCTGCGGGGCTGCGGTCGGTGCGGAAGCGGCGGAGCGCCCGCTCAAGCTCGCCATGAAGCAGAACATTCAGCCGCTCGGTCATCCGGACGGGGTCCTCCTTCATGTCCTTGCGGATCCATTCCAGCGCCATGCCCACCAGCGCGTATTTGTAAAAGTCGATGATGAACTGCTTGTCGGAATCCTGCACGGTAAAGCCCTGCGCGCTGCGGTCCACAAAGTCCCGCAGCATGGAGTCCAGCAGTTTATATAAGTACTGTTCCAACTGCTCACGGCTCACGGAGCGGTAAACATTCATCACCAGAACCTTGTTGTCCTGCACCTGATGCAGGATGTCCAGAAAGGCATCTGTCCAGTTCTCAAAGCTCTGTCTGCCCTCCAATGCCTTGGCGGCATCCTCGACCATGATCCAATCCACGAGGTCGTAGATATCCTTGAAGTGGTAGTAGAAGGTCATACGGTTCACGCCGCAGTCCTCGGTGATATCATTGATGGTGATCTTATTCAGCGGCTTTTGAAGCAGCAGCTTTTTCAGCGATGCCTCCAACGCCCTTTTTGTAGTTTGTGACACGAGATCCATCCTTTCCCAGCGGCACACACTGTGCCGCCGACCGTGGTGGCCGCCCTATGGGGCCAGAGAAGTAAGAATACTTCTTTTATACTATAACGCAAATGCCCCCCGTTTTGCAAGTTCAAAATCTCTCATTTTGATATTTTTTTCACGTTGTTCTCCATTTTGCAGCCGTCCCGCCGCCTTTTTGCCGGGTTTCCGGGAGGTTCCTCTTGATTTTCTGGCTCCGGATGCTTACAATGGATGGAGTGGAACGAATGTGCGTTCCATTTATTTCTTTCTGAGTGAGAAAGGAAGGGAAAGTAAGTATGATCAAGACCATCGGATTTTTAGGCTGTGGGAACATGGGCGGTGCCATTGCGCGGGCCGTCTGCAAGGCTGCCGACCCACAGAATGTTTATCTTGCCAACCGCACTGCCGCCAAGGCAGAGGCGTTGGCCG
>ULWK01058894.1_pt1 | contig 11409 bp, 8 predicted proteins | sample 1960281 | NCBI WGS metagenome assembly ULWK01 (sample SAMEA4835810, study PRJEB28245) | human gut metagenome | biome: gut microbiome; material: fecal sample | place: Denmark | collected 2008 | reverse complement strand
TCCTTATAAACAAAGAAGCTGACCTTTTGGGTCAGCCTCTTAATTGTTATGTTACACCTTATTAGAGGTCGTTCATCTCTTTGAGGTAGTCTTCCTTGCTGCTGACTACGATATCCTGAAAATCCTTCTGGCCTGTACCGGCTGGAATAAGGTGACCGCAGATGACATTCTCCTTAAGACCTTCGAGGTCATCGACACGGGCGCGGATTGCAGCCTCGCTGAGGACCTTGGTAGTCTCCTGGAATGATGCAGCTGAAATGAAACTGTCAGTCTTAAGGGCAGCTCTTGTGATACCCTGAAGAACCTGGCTTGCAGTTGCAGGTCTTGCATCACGGACAACCATGAGTTTCAGATTCTGTCTTGCAAGTGACTCATTCTCATTGTGGAACTCTCGTTCGAAGATGATGTCGCCCTTCTTGAATCTCTGGGAATCGCCGGCATCGATGATGTAGCGCTTTCCATAGATTGCATCATTGGCATCCATAAATCTCCACTTGTCCACGAGCTCCTCCTGAAGGAATTCGGTATCGCCCGGAGAAATGATCTGTACCTTTCTCATCATCTGTCTTACGATGATTTCGAAATGCTTGTCATTGATCTTCACACCCTGGAGACGGTAAACCGCCTGAACCTCATTCACAATATACTCCTGAGCCTTTACAGGACCGAGCACATTGAGGATATCTGTAGGAGAGATACCACCGTCAGAAAGTCTTGAACCGGCTCTCACGTAGTCGTTCTCCTGAACAAGAATCTGCTTGGAGAGAGGTACAAGGTACTTCTTCTCGATGCCTGACTTGTTGCGGACGAAGATCTCACGGTTACCTCTGGTAATCTTGCCCATGTGGACCTCACCGTTGAGCTCGGAAATGGTAGCCGGGCTGGATGGAGTCCTGGCTTCGAAGAGTTCGGTAACTCGAGGAAGACCTCCGGTAATATCGTTTGACTTACCGATAGCACGAGGGATCTTCATGATGATGTCACCGACCTTGACCTGCTGTCCGTCAGATACCGGGATGTGGGCACCTACAGGGAGGTTGTACTGCTTGAGTGACTCGCCGTTCTCATCAACGATATAGATAGAAGGGTTCTTCGTCTTGTCACGTGACTCGATGATGACCTTGTCCTTGTTGTTTGAGAACTCGTCAGCAGACTCCTCACGGTATGTGCTGCCGGCAACCATGCTCTCGTAACGCACAGTACCTGAAGTTTCTACGATGGTGATAGCGTTGTACGGATCCCATTCGCAGATGAGGTCTCCCTTCTGGACGGCATCGCCATCCTTCTTGTAGAGGATAGAACCGTAAGGCACATCGTATGTAGAGAAGGTGATTCCGGTATTCTCGTCAATGATCTTGAGTTCAGTCATACGGCTGACAACAACATCCTGAACTGAACCTTCATCAGAAACTCTCTGGAGTGTTCTGAGTTCCTCGAACTGGAGTTTACCATTGTACTTGGACTCGATAGATGAGTCAGCTGCAGTACTTGACGCAGTACCACCGACGTGGAAGGTACGGAGCGTAAGCTGGGTACCAGGCTCACCGATAGACTGTGCTGCGATTACGCCGACAACCTCACCTTTCTCGACCATGCGGCTTGTTGCAAGGTTACGTCCGTAACACTTCGCGCAGACACCCTTGCGGGATTCGCAGGTAAGCACTGAACGGATTTCAACCTGCTCGATAGGGAGTGAGTCAATGAGATTGGCCGTAGCCTCACGGATTTCCTCACCGGCCTTGATGATAAGCTCACCAGTGATAGGGTTGAAGATATCATGGACAGATGTTCTACCGAGAATTCTCTCACCGAGAGACTCGACAACCTCATCCTTATTCTTGATGGCAGTCGCGATAAGACCTCTGAGAGTACCGCAATCCTCCTCATTGATAATCACATCATGTGATACATCGACAAGCCTACGGGTAAGGTAACCCGCATCGGCAGTCTTGAGAGCGGTATCGGCAAGACCCTTACGTGCACCGTGGGTAGAGATGAAGTACTCGAGCACTGTCATACCCTCCTTCAGGTTGGAAACGATAGGGTTCTCGATAATCTCAGCTCCGGCAGCACCTGACTTCTGAGGCTTGGCCATAAGTCCTCGCATACCGCAGAGCTGCTTAATCTGCTGGGTAGAACCACGGGCTCCTGAATCAAGCATCATATAGACAGGGTTGAATCCCTGCTGGTCTGCTGAAATCTGTTTCTCGACTATACCTGTAAGTTTATTATCGATAGAGGTCCAGAGGTCAATGACCTTGTTGTAACGCTCGTTATCGGTAATGAAACCCATACCGTAGTTATTCTTGATCTCTTCTACCTGTCTGTAGCCCTCATTGATGAGGTCGTACTTTTCAGGCGGAACGAGCACATCACCCAAGTTGAACGAGAGACCTGCACGGAACGCACGGTCGTAACCGAGGTTCTTGATGTCATCAAGGAAGTGTGCGGTTCTGGAAACGCCTGTATTCTTGATAACCTCAGTAATGATCTTTCTCAGTGCCTTCTTGCCTAGCACCTCATTTACATAAGGCACTTCCTCCGGCACGAACTGGTTTACGATGATACGTCCTGCAGTAGTTTCTACCATCTGGGTTCCTGCCTCAGGATGCATCTTATCCTTAGGAAGTCTCACGCTGACCTTAGCATGAAGCTCGATTGCACGCTCGTTGAGCGCAACAATAACTTCCTCAGGACCATAGAACTTGAGGCCCTGTCCCTTGGCATTCGGTCTGATCTTGGTGATATAGTAAAGACCGAGAACCATATCCTGTGAAGGCACGGTAATAGGTGTACCATTCGCAGGGTTAAGGATGTTCTGTGAGCCGAGCATGAGAAGCTGTGCCTCCATGACAGCGGCATTGCTGAGCGGAAGATGGACTGCCATCTGGTCACCGTCGAAGTCCGCATTGAACGCGGTACAAGCAAGCGGATGCAGCTGGATAGCCTTACCCTCGATCATTCTTGGCTGGAAAGCCTGGATACCGAGTCTGTGAAGTGTAGGTGCACGGTTAAGAAGTACCGGATGACCCTTCATCACATTCTCGAGGATATCCCAGATCACAGGGTCCTTCCTGTCGACAATCTTCTTGGCAGACTTGACGGTCTTCACAATACCTCTCTCGATCAGTTTCCTGATGATGAACGGTTTGTAAAGCTCTGCAGCCATGAATTTAGGAAGACCGCACTCATGCATCTGAAGCTCAGGTCCTACGACGATAACTGAACGTGCAGAGTAATCGACACGCTTACCGAGGAGGTTCTGACGGAAACGTCCCTGTTTTCCTTTCAAGCTGTCAGAAAGAGACTTGAGAGCCCTATTGGATTCGCTCTTGACTGCGCTGGACTTCTTGGAGTTGTCGAAGAGAGAGTCCACAGCTTCCTGGAGCATACGCTTCTCATTTCTGAGAATAACCTCAGGAGCCTTGATCTCGATAAGTCTCTTGAGACGGTTGTTTCTGATGATTACACGTCTATAGAGGTCATTGAGGTCTGATGTTGCGAAACGGCCGCCATCGAGCGGAACAAGAGGACGGAGATCCGGCGGGATTACAGGAATGACCTTCATGATCATCCACTCCGGACGGTTTACGCCCTTTGATTCCTCGAACCATTTGATGATGCTGAGCCTCTTGAGAACTTCAGCCTTTCTCTGCTGTGAAGTCTCTGTGGCCATCCTCTCACGAAGATCCTTTGCAAGCTCATCGATATCAATTTCCTTCAAGAGGTCATAGATACCCTCCGCACCCATCTTTGCAACGAACTTTTCAGGATCGTCATCCGCGAGAAGGTCATTCTCAGGAATCTTGTCGAGGATATCGAGATACTCGTCCTCTGAAAGGAGATCCAGTTTGCTCAGTCCGCTGTTACCAGGTCTGATGACTATATATTTCTCATAATAGATTACAGCCTCAAGCTTCTTGGCAGGAACACCGAGAACGGCCGAAATCTTGTTAGGAGCTGATTTGAAGTACCAGATATGCGCAACAGGAACAGTCAGGGCGATATGTCCCATCCTCTCCCTACGCACTTTCTTCTCAGTAACTTCCACGCCGCATCGGTCGCAGACGATTCCGCGATACCTGATTCTCTTGTACTTGCCGCAATAGCATTCGTAATCCTTGGTAGGACCGAATATCTTTTCGCAGAAGAGGCCATCGCGCTCTGGCTTGTAGGTCCTGTAGTTGACCGTCTCCGGTTTCAGGACCTCGCCATGCGATCTTTCGATGATACCTTCTGGAGAAGCAAGCGAAATGCTGATTCTCTGGAAGTTACTCCTTACTTTGTTATCTTTGTTATTGAAAGTAGGCATATAATATCAAATCAAATTGACTGTAATTAATCAAGTGTCACTTTAAGTCCCAGACCTCTGAGCTCATGGAGAAGCACATTGAGAGACTCAGGGATACCCGGTGTAGGCATCGGCTCGCCCTTGACGATAGCCTCGTAGGTCTTGGACCTTCCGGTAACGTCATCAGACTTGACTGTCAGGATTTCCTGAAGCGCGTTAGCTGCACCGAATGCCTCAAGTGCCCAAACCTCCATCTCTCCGAATCGCTGACCTCCGAACTGAGCTTTACCTCCGAGAGGCTGCTGAGTGATGAGAGAGTAAGGTCCGATAGATCTGGCGTGCATCTTGTCATCAACCATGTGACCGAGTTTGATCATATAGATGATACCGACAGTAGCGAACTGGTCGAACCAGTCTCCTGTACCACCATCTCTGAGGTGAGTGCTGCCATATCTCGGAAGTCCGGCCTTGTCTGTGTAAGCACAGATTTCATCAAGGCTTGCACCGTCGAAAATAGGTGTGCTGAACTTGAGTCCAAGTCTCTCGCCTGCCCATCCGAGAACAGTCTCGTAAATCTGACCGAGGTTCATTCGTGAAGGCACACCGAGAGGGTTCAGGACAATGTCAACAGGAGTACCGTCCTCGAGGAACGGCATATCCTCTTCCCTTACGATCTTCGCTACGATACCCTTGTTACCGTGGCGGCCGGCCATCTTGTCACCGACAGTGATCTTTCTCTTCTTGGCGATATAAACCTTGGCGAGCTGCATTACGCCGTTGCCGAGTTCATCACCGACATTGACCTTATCTGAAGCACGCTTCTTGAGAGCCTCAGCCTCCTTGACTGCAAGACAGTAGTTGTTGATGAGTTCACGAACCATGTTGTTGATTCTGTCATCCTCAGTCCACCTGTTGGAATTGACATTGTTATAGTCGATGTCCCTCAGGATTTCTGCGGTAATGACCTGTCCCTTAGGGATTACGTCAACACCATAGAGGTCGCTTACGCCGACACTCTTCTTGCCCTCCACGAGAGCTACGAGTTTCTCGAAGAACTTTGTTCTGAGAGAAGTTGTCTTCTTGTTGAAGTCCTCTTCAATGATAGCAAGCTTGGCATTGAGCTCAGCCTTTGCGCCCTTGCGGTTTCCTTCCTTCGCAACCTTTGCGTACAAAGATGTCTTGATGATGGTACCGCTGAGTGACGGATTGGCCTTGAGGGAGGCATCCTTCACGTCTCCGGCCTTGTCACCGAAGATGGCACGGAGGAGTTTTTCCTCAGGTGACGGATCACTCTCACCCTTAGGGGTAATCTTACCTACCATGATGTCGCCCGGCTCGATGTGTGCACCTACGCGCACGATACCGTTCTCATCAAGGTTTCTGGTAGCATCCTCGCTCACGTTAGGAATATCGGAAGTAAGTTCCTCCATTCCACGCTTGGTCTCACGGACCTCTGCGATATACTCGTCAACATGTACTGATGTAAGGATATCCCATCTTACCATCTTCTCGGAGAGCACGATAGCATCCTCATAGTTGTAACCCTTCCAAGGCATGAACGCTACCATAAGGTTACGTCCGAGTGCAAGCTCACCGTTCTGGGTAGCGTACCCCTCAGTCATCACCTGTCCTGGAACAACTCTGTCACCCTTTCTTACGATAGGCTTCAGGCAGATGGTTGTGCTCTGGTTGGTTCTCCTGTAGATAGGAAGATGATATACGGTAACATCAGGAGAGAAGCTTACATACTTCTCGTCGTCAGTACGATCATATTTCACATGGATTTCATTGCCATCCACATATACGACCTCTCCTGACCTCTCTGCCATGACCTGAGTCCTCGAGTCGATGCAGACTCTCTCTTCAAGGCCGGTACCTACGATAGGTGACTGCGGCTTGAGAAGCGGAACGGCCTGACGCATCATGTTCGCACCCATCAATGCTCGGTGGGCATCATCATGCTCCAAGAACGGAATGAGGGATGCAGCGACAGACGCCATCTGGTTAGGAGCAACGTCCATGTAGTTTACCTCCTCTTTGGAGACCACAGGGAAGTCAGCCTCGAGACGGCACTGGATTCTGTCCTCCTCGATTGTTCCGTCATCGTCCATCTTGACATTGGCAAGAGAAACGAGCTGGTCTTCCTCCTCCTCTGCGCTCATGAACTTCCAGCCGGTATTGCTGAGGTCCACTTTTCCGTTCTCTACCTTACGGTAAGGAGTCTCGATAAATCCGAGGTCATCGATCTTCGCATAAACGCAAAGAGATGAGATAAGACCGATGTTCGGTCCCTCAGGAGACTCGATAGGGCAAAGACGTCCGTAATGCGTATAGTGTACGTCTCGAACCTCGAAACCTGCCCTGTCTCTTGAGAGACCTCCAGGACCGAGTGCTGAGAGACGACGTTTGTGTGTCACTTCTGCCAGAGGGTTAGTCTGGTCCATGAACTGTGAAAGCTGGCTGGTTCCGAAGAATGAATTGACAACTGAGGACAAAGTCTTCGAGGTGATGAGCTCACCTGGAGAGAACTGCTCGTTGTCACGGACATTCATCTTTTCACGGATGGTCCTTGCCATTCTTGAGAGACCTACACTGAACTGGTTTGCAAGCTGCTCACCTACTGTACGCACCCTACGGTTGCTCAAGTGGTCGATATCATCGACAGTCGCTTTCGAATTTATAAGTTGTATGAGATACTTGATAATCTCAGTGATATCTTCCTTTCTGAGGACTCTCAAATCCGGATCAGCATCGAGATTGAGCTTCTTGTTCAGACGATATCTACCTACGATACCGAGATCGTATCTCTTCTCAGAGAAGAACAACTTATCGATTACATCCCTCGCTGTAGTCTCATCAGGCGGTTCTGAATTCCTGAGCTGTTTGTAGATGTAATTGACGGCTTCTTTCTCCGTATTGGTCGGGTCTTTCTGCAGAGTGTTGTAAATGATTACATACTCCTTGTCAGTCTCCTCGTCTTTCTGAAGAAGGACAGTCTTTACCTCTGCATCAAGAAGTTCCTGGATAGTAGCGTCATCGATAACGTCGCCGCGTTCCACAACCGGCTCGACACGCTCGATAGGAATAACCTCTCCAGTATCTTCATCAACGAAATCCTCATTCCAGGTCTTAAGTACTTTCGCAGCCAATTTTCTGCCTTCGTTTGCCTTAAGGGTATCTGGTGTGGCTTCGATTTCCTCTGCAAGACCAAAGATGTTGATGATATCCTTGTCAGCGTCGAAACCGATAGCACGCAGGAGTGTTGTTACAGGAAGCTTCTTCTTACGGTCAATGTATGCGTACATGACATTGTTGATGTCAGTAGCAAACTCAATCCACGAACCCTTGAATGGAATGATACGGGCAGAGTAAAGTTTTGTACCGTTCGCATGAAGTGTCTGGTCAAAGAAGACGCCAGGTGACCTGTGCAACTGTGAAACAATGATACGTTCAGAACCGTTGAAGACGAAAGTACCTGCAGGTGTCATGTAAGGAATGCTTCCGAGGAATACATCCTGAACCTTGGTATCGAAGTCAACATGTTCCGGATCACTACATGAAAGGCGGAGTTTTGCCTTAAGAGGGACACAGTATGTCGTACCTCTCTCAAGACATTCTTCAATTGAGAACTGAGGTGGATCGATGAAATAATCGATAAATTCCAGCTTATAGTTATTCCTCGTGTCCTCAATCGGAAAAATTTCCTGGAAAACTTTATACAGACCTTCGTTCTTTCTATTTTCAGGAGTGGTGTCAAGCTGGAAGAAATCTCTGAATGATTTCAGCTGCACCTCGAGAAGATCCGGATAATCCAGGATTTTAGATGTGGCGAAATTTATTCGTTTATTTATAGTCTGATTTGACATATTCTGCCTTTGAAATGAGAAAAACTTAAATACGACAAAAAGGTTTAGAGCCTATAATCCGACTCTAAACCTGAATTCGTTCCCATCTAGGGGAGAAGCGAAGTTATTTAACCTCAACTTCTGCACCAGCCTCTTCAAGAGTAGATTTGATCTGCTCTGCTTCTGCCTTAGATACTTTCTCTTTCAAAGTTGCACCTGGAGCCTTGTCAACAAGTTCCTTTGCCTCCTTAAGACCAAGTCCGAGGAGATCCTTAACGGTCTTGATAACGTTAAGTTTAGCGTCACCTGCTGACTTGAGGATTACGTCGAACTCTGTCTGCTCTGCTGCTGCAGCCTCGCCACCAGCAACTGGAGCTGCTACTGCAACTGCTGCTGCAGCTGGCTCGATACCGTACTCTTCCTTGAGAACTTTAGCAAGTTCCTGAACATCTTTTACAGAAAGGTTAACCAACTCTTCTGCAAGTGCTTTTACATCTGCCATAATAAATTGTATTGTTAAAATTGTTAATAACTATTTCTCTTCTTTTTCTGAAAGGGTCTTTACGATGCCTGCAAGTTTGTCGCCAGCTGACTGAAGAGCTGAGATAACGTTCTTTGCAGGAGACTGGAGAAGACCGATGATATCGCCAAGGAGTTCCTCTTTAGACTTGATAGCTGCGAGTTCCTCGAGCTTGTCAGCACCTACGAAGGCACATTCCTGAACGTAAGCACCTTTGAGTGCAGGTTTCTCAAAACCATCCTTCTGGAACTTCTTTATGAGCTTTGCAGGAGCATTTGCAACCTCTGTGTACATGATTGCAGTATTTCCTTCAAGCGTAGGAACAAGAAGATTCATCTCCTCATTGTTCAGTTCCTTGATAACGTGATGGAAGAGTGTATTCTTTACAACGGTAAGCTTGATATTCGCCTCGAAACAAGCGCGGCGGAGCTTAGTTGTCTGCTCAGCATTAAGACCGGAGATGTCGGTAATGTAGAAATTAGGAGTCTCCTTAATCTGTGCTGAGATAGATTCAATTATCTGGGCTTTTAATTCTTTTCTCATAACATTGAACTTTTATTATTCAGCACTGAATGACTTAATATCGAGTTTGATACCAGGGCTCATGGTAGTGCAGATAGCTGCACCCTTGAGATATGTTCCCTTAAGTGTCTGTGGCTTAAGCTTCATGATAGCTGACATCACAACCTTTGCGTTGTCATAAATCTGCTCTGGTGTGAATGAAGCCTTTCCGATAGCTGTGTGGATAATACCGGTCTTGTCAACCTTGAAGTCGATCTTACCAGCCTTAACCTCCTTTACAGCGTTGCCTACAGCCATTGTAACTGTACCGGTCTTAGGGTTCGGCATGAGTCCTCTAGGTCCGAGGATACGTCCGATGATACCGACCTTGGCCATCACTGAAGGAGTACAGATGATAACGTCTACATCTGTCCAGCCAGCTTTGATTTTCTCAATGTACTCGTCGAGTCCTACGTAATCAGCACCGGCCTCTTTAGCCTCAGCCTCCTTGTCAGGAGTACAGAGAACGAGAACACGTGTTACCTTACCCGTTCCGTGAGGAAGTGATACGACGCCACGGATCATCTGGTTTGCCTTACGAGGGTCAACACCGAGATTTGCTATAAGCTCAACTGAAGAATCGAACTTTGTATAAGTGATTTCCTTGAGGATACCACACGCTTCAGAAAGCTCGTACTGCTTTGACGGATCATACTTTGCCAATGCAGCCTGCATGTTTTTAGAAAGTTTACTCATGTCGCATGTGATTTATTTAACGTCAGCAGGGAAAACACCTGTAACTTTGATACCCATACTTCTAGCTGTACCAGCTACCATCTTCATTGCTGCACCGAGTGTGAAAGCGTTCATATCTGCCATCTTGCCTTCTGCAATTGTGCGGACCTGATCCCAAGACACACTGGCAACTTTCTGCCTGTTAGGCTCACCAGAACCTTTCTGGATCTTTGCAGCTTCTTTAAGAGATACTGCTACCGGTGGCTGCTTTACAACGAAAGTGAAAGACTTGTCTGAGAAGACTGTAATGACAACTGGAAGCACTTTACCTGCAGAACCCTGAGTTGCTGCATTGAACTGCTTGCAGAAGTCCATAATGTTCAGTCCTTTAGAACCGAGAGCCGGTCCCACCGGAGGCGCAGGATTCGCAGCTCCACCTTTGATCTGGAGTTTAATGAATCCGGTTACTTCTTTTGCCATGATTTTATTCTTTAGTTACTTGATTAAAGTTGAGTTCGAGCAGAGTCTTTCTGCCGAAGATCATAACTATGACTTTGATTTTGCTTCTGTCGGCTGCAATCTCATCGACTGTACCATCGAAACCACTGAAAGGTCCGTCTGTAATCTTGACTGAATCGCCCACCTGATAATCGACTTCGGTAACTGCTTGTGTCTCGGTCTGCTCATCGTGCTGTCCAAGAAGACGCTTGACTTCGTCAGGTCTGAGAGCTACAGCTTCCATGTCGTTAGGATTCTTGCTGTCTTTCTTCTTTTCAGAGAGGAATCCGGCAAGTCCAGGTATAACGTGACTGCGGATAAGGTATTCAGAATCTTTGCCAAGTTCAGCCTCAATAAACACATATCCCGGGAAAAGAATCTTTTCAGTAGCAACTCTCTTTCCGTTCTTTATGGTATATTTACTTTCAAGGGGAACAAGAACCTGAGATATTTCTCTCTGAAGATCCGCGCTCCTCTCGATCTCTTTATCGAGGTACTCTTTGACTTTCTTCTCTTTGCTTCCTGCAGTCCTAAGGACGTACCATTTTTTATCGCCCATGGTAATGAATAAAAATTACAGTGTGTAGATTGCTGTCATCAGATACTGGAAAATGTAGTCAATGACAAAAAGCACAGCAGCAATGATGACAGTTGCGACCATGACAAGCAGAGCAGAGCTCTGAAGACTTGACCATGATGGCCACGCCACCTTCTGGGTGAGTTCTTTGTATGACTCTTTCAGATAGTTAATGAACTTTCTCATCTTTTCTTTTAATGGACACCACTTGTTGGAAGCTTGCGCAGTGTCTGTTAAACATTACCAAATCGTAACCTTTGATATTAGCAGGGGCAGAGAGATTCGAACTCCCATCAATGGTTTTGGAGACCACTATACTAGCCCTTATACTATGCCCCTGTATTATGGTGCCGGGACAAAACCGGCACCTATTTCAATTTCAATAGAAATTAGTCAATGATCTTAGTAACCTGACCAGCTCCTACTGTACGGCCACCCTCAC
>ULWK01022731.1_pt1 | contig 11468 bp, 7 predicted proteins | sample 1960281 | NCBI WGS metagenome assembly ULWK01 (sample SAMEA4835810, study PRJEB28245) | human gut metagenome | biome: gut microbiome; material: fecal sample | place: Denmark | collected 2008 | reverse complement strand
TCTACCGCCGCATTGGCCTGCCCACCCGCACCACCTATAACAAGGAAAAGGTGCTGGCCGAGATGCTGCACGATAAAAAGGCCCAGGGCGGCCAGATCACGGTGATCAAGGTGCCGGGTCTGGGCTGCTGGCGGGCCGAGACCATCCCCGTGGAGGGCCTGCGTCCCCTGCTGGGTGTGGAGGAATAAACCATGAAAAACACCTTTGGCAGCGACCTTTCGCTGACCATTTTTGGCGAGAGCCACGGCAGGGCTGTCGGCGCGGTGCTGGACGGCATGGCAGCGGGCGTGCCCGTGGAGGAAGCCTTTCTTGCTGCCTGCATGGACAAGCGCCGTGCCCGGGGCGACGGCCTTTCCACCCCCCGTGTGGAGGGGGATGCGGTGCAGTTTTTGTCCGGCGTGGTCAACAGCCGCACCACCGGCACCGCCATTGCCCTGATGATCGAAAACCAGAACACCCGCAGCGGCGACTATGCCAAAACGGCTGACCTGCTGCGGCCCGGCCATGCGGATTACACTGCCTACGCCAAGTACCACGGCTATCAGGATGCCCGGGGCGGCGGTCACTTTTCGGGCCGCGTCACCGCCGCGCTGGTGGCGGGCGGCGCTTTGGTGCTGGGAGCCCTGAACCGGGCCGGGATCGAGATCGTAACTCACATCGGGCGGTGTGCCGGGATCAGCGATGCCCCCTTTGCGCTGGATGATCCCGCCGCGCTGGCGGCGCAGGCCGAGGCACTGCTGAACAAGTCCGAGGGCTTTGCCCTGCTGGACGGCAGTGTGGAGGAACCCATGAAAGCTGCCATCCGTGCCGCCGGTGCCGAGGGCGACAGTGTGGGCGGCGTGCTGGAGACCGCCATTCTGGGCCTGCCCGCAGGCGTGGGTGAACCCTATTTCGACAGCGTGGAGAGCAAACTCGCTCACCTGGCCTTCTCCATCCCGGCGGTCAAGGGCATCGAGTTCGGTTCCGGCTTCGGCTTTGCGGACCAGAAGGGCTCGGAGGCCAACGATGCCTTCCGGATGCAGGGGGAGCGCATCGTCACCGCCACCAACCACAATGCGGGCCTGAACGGCGGCATCTCCAACGGGATGCCCGTGGTGTTCCGCACGGCGGTCAAGCCTACCCCCAGCATCTACAAAACGCAGGACACGGTGGACTATATTGCAAAGAAGGATGCGGAGCTGTCCATTCAGGGCCGCCACGACCCCTGCATCGTGCCCCGGGCCGCCATTGTGCAGACCTGCGCCGCCGCGCTGGCTGTGGGCGACCTGCTCACCGCAAAATACGGCATGGCCTGGATGGAGGACCCCACCGGCTACCGCAAGGAGGTGTTGTAAATGGAATACGGACTCATCGGCGGGCGGCTGGGCCACTCCTACTCCAAGGTCATCCACGAGATGCTCTGCGGCTACCGGTACGACCTGTGCCCCCTGCCCACGGAAGAGGAAGTCCGGGCCTTTCTGACCCGGCGGCAGTTCAGGGCCATCAATGTCACCATCCCCTATAAGCTGGTGGTCATGGAGTACTGCTCCTACATCGACCCCCACGCCAAGGCCATCAACGCCGTGAACACCATCGTCAACAGGAACGGCCTGCTCTACGGCTACAACACCGATTATCCCGGCTTCTCCTACCTGTGCGATGCACACGGGGTGGAGTTCAAGGACAGGACCGTGCTCATTCTGGGCACCGGCGGCACCCACAACACCACCTGGGCCGTGGCCCATGACCGTGGCGCGAAACAGATCTATACCGTCAGCCGCCATCCCGACCCTGAAAAGGGAGAGCTGACTTATGCTCAGGCCCTGACCACCGGGGCGCAGATCATCATCAACACCACGCCGGTGGGCATGTACCCCAATGTGGGCGTGAGCGCCCTGGATATCACCTCCATGCCCGGGCTGGAAGCCGTGATCGATGTCATCTATAATCCCGATAAGACCGAGCTCATCCTCCGGGCCGAGGAGCTGGGGGTGCCCGTTGCCGTCGGCGGTCTGGAAATGCTGGTGGCGCAGGCAGTGTACGCGGCAGAATTTTTCCTCGACCGCAAGTTTGAGGATGCCGGTGCCGAGATCGCCCGTGTGACCAGCGAACTGCGGCGGGAGCAGCTGAACATTGCCCTCATCGGGATGCCCTCCTCGGGCAAATCCACCCTGGGCCGCGCTCTGGCGGAACGGCTGGGCAAGCGGTTCGTGGATCTGGACGAGGAGATCGTCAAAGCCGACGGCCGGAGCATCCCGGACATCTTTGCCGCTGAGGGGGAGGCAGGCTTCCGGAAGCTGGAGGCCGCACAGACCGCCCGCTTTGCCAGGGAGAACCGGCAGGTCATCTCCTGCGGCGGCGGCGTGGTCAAAGACCCGGCAAACCTCCGGGCGCTCCACGCCAACGGCATCGTACTCTTTATCGACCGGCCGCTGGAAGATCTGCTGGTGGGCGGCGGAAGGCCCCTTTCCACCAGCCCTGAGGCCCTGAAAACCATGGAAGCCCAGCGCCGCCCGCTCTATCTGGCGGCAGCGGATGCTGTGATCCCCAACAAGACCACCCCTGCGGATGCCGTGACGGCGGCAATGGAGGCGCTGGATGAAATTTTTAGTCATTAACGGTCCCAACCTCAACCTGACCCAGTTCACGGAGCCGGGCATGGAGGGGCAGATCGATTTTAATACACTGCTGGATTATATCGAGGCGGGCTGTTCCCAGATGGATGTTCAGGTGGACTTTTTTCAGTCCAACCACGAGGGCGACCTCATCGATGAGATCCAGTCGGCGGCAGGCCGGGCCGATGGCATCATCCTCAACCCGGGTGGCTACGCCTATTACAGCGTGGCCATTCTGGAAGCGCTGCAGGTGTGCGGCGTGCCCGCCGTGGAAGTGATGCTGGCCGACCCCAGCGGCAAGGAGCCCTTCCGCAGCGTGGATGTGGTCTCCTTTGGCTGTCAGGGCCGCTTTGCAGGCGAGGGGGTCAGCGGATATCTCCATGCCTGCGCCTACCTTGCGCAGCTGCTCCGGCTGGATGGCGGCGCGCAGACGCACCTGGTGCAGTAACAACCCTCTCAGTCTCGCATTCGCTCGCCAGCTCCCCCGAAGGGGGAGCCCTTGGCAAGTAGGGCAGGCTGTGCAGCAAAACTGAAAGCATAGAGACAAAACAGAAGGGAAAAGAAACAAGATGATCATTTCGACCAAAAAAGGCACCCCCAAAGAAGAGCTGGAAAAGATCGTAGACAAATTCGAGAAGCAGGGCCTGGATGTGACCCTGATCACCGGCAAGGATTACAATGTGTTCGGTCTGGTGGGCGATACCACCAAGATCGATGAGCGCGACGTGCTGGCCAACCCCTGGATCGACAACGTCACCCGCGTGTCCGCCCCCTATAAGCGGGCCAACCGCCTGTTCCACCCCGCCGATTCCATCATCGACTGCGGCGGCGTGAAGATCGGCAGGGGCGAGAAGATCGCCGTGATGGCGGGCCCCTGCAGCATCGAGGGCGAGGAGCAGGCACTGCGCATTGCCAACGGCGTAAAGGCGGGCGGTGCAAGCCTGTTCCGCGGCGGCGCTTATAAGCCCCGCACCTCTCCCTACTCCTTCCAGGGTCTGGAGACCGAGGGCATCCTCGATATGGTCAAGGCCCGGGAGGCCACCGGAATGCCCATCGTGTCCGAGCTGATGAGCGAGGACCGGATCCCGGAGTTTGAGGAATATGTGGACGTGGTACAGATCGGTGCCCGCAACATGCAGAATTTCCAGCTGCTCAAGGCCGTGGGTAAGATGCACAAGCCTGTTCTGCTCAAGCGCGGCCTGTGCAACACCATCGAGGAGTGGATCATGTCCGCAGAGTATATCATGGCCGGCGGCAACGAGCAGGTCATTCTCTGCGAGCGGGGCATCCGCACCTTTGAGAAGTACACCCGCAACACCCTCGACCTCTCCGCTGTGCCTATCATCCACGAAAAGACCCATCTGCCCATCATCGTGGACCCCAGCCACGCCACCGGCAAGGCCAATCTGGTTGAGCCGATGATGATCGCCGCTGTGGCCGCTGGTGCCGACGGTCTGGAGGTGGAAGTCCACTATGATCCCCGCCACGCATGGAGCGATGGCGCACAGTGCCTGACCCCGGATGCCTTTGCACAGGCCATGGCAAAGTGCCGTCAGGTCGCATGGGCCATTGGCCGGGATATGTAACACGATGAACGGCCTCACCCTCTCAGTCAAAGCCTGACGGCTTTGCCAGCTCTCCCAAAGGGAGAGCCTCTGGCGAAACCACAGACCTTGCGGTGGACTGCCAAGGCCTCGCCCCTTGGGAGAGGTGGCAGCGCAAAGCGCTGACGGAGAGGGCGAGCCAGGTAAAGTAACACGATGAACATTACGATAAAATCAAGCCGGACGGTGGGCGGCAGGATCGCCGCGCCGCCCAGCAAAAGCATGGCTCACCGGGCGGTGCTCTGCGCGGCGCTGGCAAAGGGGACCTCCCATCTCCATCATCTTGCTTTCAGCAAGGATATCTCTGCCACGCTGGGCGCGGCGGGCCGACTGTGCGCCCGTGTCACCACCGGTGAAAACGACGCGGTGGTGGAGGGGCTGGGCCGCTTTCTGCCGGTTGATGCCCCCGTGGACTGCTGTGAGAGCGGCAGCACCCTGCGCTTCCTCATCCCGCTGGCCAGCCTGACCGGGCAGGAAGTGACTTTTACAGGCCGTGGGCGGCTGATGGAGCGGCCCCAGTCGGTCTACAAAACGCTGTATCAGCAGCAGGGCCTGCGTTTTGAGCAGGGCGCGGACCGCCTGACTGTGGAAGGTGCCCTGACCCCGGGCGAATACGAGCTGGCGGGCAACGTGTCCAGCCAGTTCATCAGCGGGCTGCTGTTTGCCCTGCCCCTGCTGGGCGGCACCAGCACCCTGCACCTCATCCCGCCTGTGGAGAGCCGGAGCTACATCGATATGACCCGCGCGGTGCAGCACGCCTTTGGCGTGGAGAGCCGCTGGCTGGATGAAAACACGCTGGAAATTCCCGGCGGGCAGCACTATCTTCCCGGTGATTACACCGTGGAGGGCGATTACAGCCAGGCGGCTTTTCCTGCCGTGCTGGGCGCTGTGACCGGCGGGGTGGCCATCACCGGCCTGTCTGAGGAGACCTTGCAGGGCGATGCGGCCATTCTGGAGATCCTCCGGCGGTGCGGCGCAAGATTCACCCGCACCGGGCAGGGCGTGGTGTTTGAAAAGGTCCCGCTCCACGGAACGGACATCGACCTTGCCGACTGCCCCGACCTGGGCCCCGTGCTGATGGTGCTGGGCCTGCTGTGTGAGGGCACCACGGTCATCCGCAACGCCGAACGTCTCCGCATCAAGGAGAGTGACCGCATCGAGGCCATGGAAACCGAGCTGCGGGCCTGCGGCGGGCAGCTGGAGAGCGAGGGCGGTACCATTACCATCCATGGCTGTGTCGGCGCGCTCCATGCCCCGGAGCAGCCGCTTTCCGGCCACAACGACCACCGCGTGGTGATGAGCCTTGCGGTGCTGGCGCTGGCCGCCGGGCTGGCCCTGCCCATCAGCGGGGCCGAGGCCATTGCCAAGAGCTGGCCGGATTTTCTGGAAGCCATCAAGCCTTTGGGCGCGGAGGTGGAACATGTTGGATAAATCAAAGCGTTATCTCATTGTGGGCCTGGGCCTGCTGGGCGGCAAGTACGCCTTGGAGCTGAGCAGGGCCGGGTTCCATGTGGACGGCATCAACCGCAGCGAGGGCCATCTGCAGTATGCCCTCGACCACGGCTATATCGCCAGCGGCAAGACCCACGATTTTGAGGATCTGGTGCGTCAGGCTGATCATATCATCTTTGGCTTGTACCCCACGGCCCTGATCGAGTGGTTCCGGACCTACGGCCACCTGCTGAAGGAGGGCTGCATCTTTACCGATGTGTCGGGCGTAAAGACTGGTCTGGTGGAGCCCATTCAGGCCATGTGCAGGCCGGGCGTGGAGTTCATTGCCAGCCACCCCATGGCGGGCCGTGAGACCTCCAGCGTGGAGCACGCCGCCGAGGTGAATTTTGCCCCGGCCAACTTCATTGTGACCCCCACGGAAAAGAACACCCCGGAGGCCATTCAGTGGGCCAGGGAGCTGGCCGAAGTGCTGGGCTTCAAGCATATCTGCACCCTGACCGTGCAGGAACATGACAGGATGATCGGCTATGTCAGCCAGCTCTGCCATGCCATCGCCGTCAGCCTGATGTGCGCCAACGACAATACCTCGCTGTGCGAGTACACCGGCGATTCTTTCCGGGACCTGACCCGCATTGCACGCATCAACGATAAGATGTGGGCGGAGCTGTTCCTCTGGAACAAGGAGAACCTCATCTCCGAGATCGACCAGTTCAGCGGGGCGCTGAACGAGATGCGCAACGCCCTTGTGGCCGATGACCGGGAAAAGCTGGAGGAGATGTTCCGCCTGTCCACCCAGCGCCGCGCGGCGTTTGATAAGAAAGCGCCGTAACCTTTTCAGCACACAGCACTGCTGTTTTTTTCCAGCTCCCCTGCTGGGGAGCTGGAATCGAGACTGAGAGGTTTGGCACAACACGAAAAAATGAGGTGTACCGAATGCCCAAACAGGAAGGCCAGAAATCCAAGCTGCTGGCGCTATTGCGCATTTTTGAGCAGCAGACCGATGAAAACCACCTGCTGAACGTGCCGCAGCTGGTGGAGCTGCTGGAGGCGCAGGGCATCCGCTGCGAGCGCAAGAGCGTGTACAGCGATATTGAGGCACTGGGTGCGCTGGGCTATGACATCAAGCTGCGCCGGGGACGGGGCGGCGGGTATTTCCTTGCCAGCCGCACCTTTGATCTGGCGGAGCTCAAGCTGCTGGTGGATGCCGTGCAGGCAAGCCGGGTGGTATCCGGCACCACGAGCAGGCGGCTGATCCACAAGCTGGAAAAGCTCTGCTCCAACTACGAGGGCAGCCAGCTGCAGCGTCAGGTCTATGTGGAGGGCCGCCCCAAGACCGACAGCAAGAGCCTGCTGTACAGCATCGATGCCCTGCACGAGGCCATCAACAACGGTAAAATGGTGGAGTTCCTCTACAGAAAAGCCGACAGCCGCGAGAAAGAGAAAAGGACCGTCAGCCCGTGGCAGCTGGCCTGGGAGAACGGGTGCTACTACCTCATTGCCTTTGCCGATGAAAAGGGCATCCGCCATTATCGGGTGGACAAGATGAGCGGGGTCCGGGTGCTGGATGCGCCCCGGCGGGGTCAGGAGCAGTTTGCGGATCTTGACCTGCCTGCCTATCTGCGCAAGCACTTTGGAATGTACGGCGGGCCGGAGCATCGTGTTACCCTGCGGTGCACCGCTGATCTGGAAGGTGCCATGCGGGAGCGCTTTGGCGCAACGCCCATGTTTTTACCCGAGGAGAATGGCTGCTTCCATTTTGATGTCCCCATCTGCGTCAGTGACCAGTTCTATGGCTGGGTCTGCGGCTTTGGCGGCAAGATAGAAGTGGTTGCCCCGCCCGAAGTGCGGCAGGGGCTGCGGGAGATGACCGCCCGGCTGGCAGAACAGCATCAATAACAAAAAAGGACTGCGAAAGCAGTCCTTTTTGCGTGTTTACGGTTCCTTCAATTCCAGATCACTGGGCAGGATCAGATCCAGCGCGGCGGCGGGCTCGGCGACAAGGCGGCGGCTCTGGTGGAAGATGGCCTTTTCCAGTGTGTTGCGGGCAAGGCGGCCATTGCCGGCGGTGCGGGCATCGGATTCCTGCCAGCGGGCATAATAGCCCAGCAGGGGTTCGGTGCAGGCTTCGGCCAGGGTGTAGCCATTGTTTTTGGCAAGGACCTGGGTGATCTGCAGCAGCTCCACGGCGGTGTAGTCCGGGAACTCGATCCGGTTGGGAAAACGGCTGGCAAGGCCGCTGTTGGCGGTGAGGAAGGTCTCCATCTCCCTGGTGTAACCTGCCAGAATGACCACCAGCTCATCCCGGTGATCCTCCATCCCCTTCACCAGCGTGTCGATGGCTTCCAGCCCGAAGCTGTCCTGCTCACCGCGGTAGAGGCTGTATGCCTCGTCAATGAAGAGCACACCACCCAGCGCGCTCTCGATGACGCTGTTGGTCAGGGGGGCGGTGTGGCCGGTGTAGCGGCCCACCAGGTCGGCACGGGTCACCTCCACCAACTGGCCGCCCTTGAGGGCACCGATGGCTTTCAGATACCGTGCCACCAGCCGGGCAATGGTGGTCTTGCCGGTGCCGGGGTTGCCCGTGAAGATCATGTGCATCGAAAGGCTGGCAGTCTTGAGCCCGGCAGCGGCGCGGCGCTGCTGCACCTGCAGGTTGTCGGCCAGACCGAACACATATTCCTTGACCGGGGCAAGGCCCACCAGCTCGTTGATCTCGGCGCGGATGGCATCCAGCGCGCCGGTGTAGGCGGCAGGCAGCAGGTCGAACAGGGGCTGGTCTGCGCCGTCGTTCAGGCGGAACAGCACCCCTTCCGGCCCGGCGGTCAGGGTCACGGTGCCGGTAAGGGTTTCATCGGTCCGCAGACAGTATTCGCTCAGGGCGCGGAAGATGCGGTCGGTGCACGCGGAAAGGCCTGCCGCACCCTTCTGTGCGGTGCACTGGGCCGCGACATAGTCCCGCACGTCGGCCCCGGCGGAAAGGGTCAGCCCCAGCCGGGTGCGGATCTTCTGGGCCAGCGCGTTGAGCTGCTGTGCGGCAAGGGCGGCCAGATCCTCCCGGGTGTAGGAGGCCGTCTCGCAGACATCCCCCAGTGCCGACACCAGCGCCGCGCCGAATTTGTCGGCCAGTGCCTCCCGGCCCTTGTGGGAGTAGAAGATGAGATATTTGCCGCAGGGGTCGATGCGGCTGACGGCTCCCGGGGCCAGCGCCGTGCCTGCATCCACAAGGATGCCCTCCTTGTTCACGAGATACCGGCTGGACAGGGGGGCGCTGCCCTTGACGGCCAGATCAGACAGGGTCTTCAGAAAGCCGGGATAGCAGCTCTCGTAGTGCTCAAAGGCAAGAATCTCCCCGGGTGCGTGCAGGGCAGCGTAGAGGTCCTGCAGGAAGAGCTTCTCGGCTCCGGAATTGGGGTAAAGGGCCAGATCCAGCGTGGCGATCCTGTCGCTCTGCAAAAGGCCCCGGGCCGCCATGCAGCGGGCAGTTTCTTCCAGTGCAAAATGCCTGCCTGTGCCTGCCCCGCCTGTGAGCAGGATGACGTTGCGGGCGGCGGGGGCTTCGGTGCCCAGCACAAAGGGGCGGCGCATGGCCCGCACCATGCTGTCCACAAAAGCATCCTGCCCCAGCACCGTCTGTTTGACCTCGGCGGCAAGGCCTTCAAAGCTGCCCAGATGCTCCGGCTTCACGTCGGTGGTGCCCCTGGCCAGCAGGCCTTCGTCCTCCATGTCCCGCAGCATCTGGCGGCTGCTTTCCAGCGCGGCGGCGGTGGCATCGCTCTGGGTTTTGAGCTGGGCGTTCTGCTGCTTCAACAGCTCGTCCAGCCGTTTCTGCTGTTCCAGAAGCGCCGCGTTCAGGTCAGGCAGGGCGGCGCTGCCGCCTGTTTTGGGTGCAGAAGTGCCGGGGGCGGCCTTGAATCTGCCCCCCGGGCCGAACACGCCGTTCATCAGACTTTCCCAATCATCGGTGTATGCCATAAAACTTCCCTCCGTGCAGTGTTTTTTCTTTCAGTATAGTGGAGTCTGGTACGTTTTGCAAGGAAAGGGTTGAAATAAAGGACAAAGTTCGTTACACTATTGTCAAACGAAAGGATGAATTGCTATGGAGCCAAGAACACCTGCTGAATGGAAGACGCTGTTTGAGAGCGAAGCCTTTGCCCGCCAGACGGAATACTATGGCCCGCTGGGGGTGGAGTATACCCCCGCCGGGACACACCTGCGCCTGTGGGCTCCCACGGCAAAACAGGCAGCAGTGAACCTGTACCGCCGGGGCACCGGCGGGGCCTGTGTGGGCACCCTGCCCCTGCAGCAGCAGGACAAGGGTGTGTGGAGCATCTATCTGCCCGGCGACCAGCACGGAAAATACTACGATTTCACCCTTACCACCCCGTTTGGCACCTGCAATGCAGCGGACCCCTACGCCCGCTCGGCTGGGGTGAACGGGGTACGCAGCATGATCTTTGACCCGGCCCGGGTAGACCCGCAGGGCTGGGAGCGGGATGTGCGGCCGGTGATCCCACCGGCCCGGCGCAGCGTTTGGGAGGTCAGCGTCCGGGATTTCTCGCAAGACCCGGCCAGCGGTGTGCACACGGCCTGGCGGGGCAAATTTCTGGCCTTTACCCAGCAGGGCACGACCCTGAGCAGCGACGGCATCCACCCTACCTGCCTGAATTACCTCAAGCGGCTGGGGGTGAGCTATGTCCAGCTCATGCCAATCTTCGATTTTGGCAGCGTGGATGAGAGCCGCCCCCTGACCCGGCAGTATAACTGGGGCTACGACCCCACCAACTTCAATGTGCCCGATGGCAGCTACTCCACCGACCCCACCCGGGGGGAGGTGCGGGTGCGGGAGTGCAAGCAGATGATCGCGGCCCTCCATGCGGCGGGCATCGGCGTTGTAATGGATGTGGTGTATAACCACATGTATCGTTCCGATAATGTGCTGAACCGGGTGGTGCCCCTCTACTACTTCCGCCAGAACGACGACGGTTCCCTCTCCAACGGCAGCGGCTGCGGCAACGAGTTTGCCTCTGAGCGGTCCATGGCCCGGCGCTATCTCATTGATTCGGTGCTCTACTGGGCACGGGAATATCACATCGACGGCTTCCGGTTTGACCTGATGGGCCTGTATGACGTGGAGACCATGAACCTCCTCCGGGCTGAACTGGACAAGCTGCCCGGCGGGCGGGATATCCTGATGTACGGTGAGCCGTGGCAGGGCGGCTGCAGCGCCCTACACCGGTACGAGGCCAACAAGAACAACCTGAATATGCTGAACGAGCGCATCGGCATCTTTTGCGACAACACCCGGGATGCCATCAAGGGCGGCTGCTTCGATGCCCGGGAGCCGGGCTATGTGGAGGGCAAGCCCGGGAGTTTCTGGGATATCGGTGCTTCGGTGGCGGCGTGGTGCCGCAGTGAAAAGCTGCCGCCCCACGCCCCGGGGCAGATCATCAGCTATGTTTCAGCCCACGACAACTTCACCCTGTGGGATAAGCTCCTGATGGTGCGCTATGCCCGCCCGGAGTTTGCCGCTGTGGACAAGACCGCGCTGGCCCAGAACCGGCTGGCAGCGGGCATCTACCTGACCAGCATGGGCCTGCCTTTCTGGCAGGCGGGCGAGGAGTTTGCCCGCACCAAGAAGGGGCAGGGCAACAGCTATCACTCCAGCCCGGCCCTCAACCGGCTGGACTGGCACCGGGCCGAACAGTTCCACAGCCTTGTGGATTACTACCGCGGGCTCATTGGTCTGCGGGCGGCGTTCCCCCGGCTGGGCGCGCTGGACAAGGCCAGCCCTGCCGCCATCGAGTTCTTCCCGCTGGAA
>ULWK01024514.1_pt1 | contig 11488 bp, 5 predicted proteins | sample 1960281 | NCBI WGS metagenome assembly ULWK01 (sample SAMEA4835810, study PRJEB28245) | human gut metagenome | biome: gut microbiome; material: fecal sample | place: Denmark | collected 2008 | reverse complement strand
CCTTGCCGCTTGCAGTGAGCGGAGCTTTCCACTCGCCACTCATGGAACCTGCACGCGTTGAACTCGGAGCGGCAATCGAAGCCACAGAAATCAAGGCGCCGATTTGCCCTATCTATCAGAACGTTACGGCTCAGCCTACACAGGATCCTGAGCTTATAAAGAAAAATCTGCTTGCGCAGCTTACAGCACCGGTGAAATGGACCCAGTCCGTGAAGAATATGCTGGCTGACGAGGCAGATTATTTTATGGAGATAGGTCCGGGCAAGGTTCTTCAGGGACTCGTGAAGAGAATCGCCGGCTCTATCGTGGCCGTAGAAGGTCTGGAGACTCTGTAGTCTTATAAGAGAGACATCGCCGGGATTCCGGCCGATGTCTTTATGCTTAATATAACTTGCTATGATGTAGCAGGTTATATTTGGGTTTCATATAGAAACAAACGAAAATCAATCACATAAACATTAACGATTATGGCAAAAGAAAAGAAATTCATCACCTGTGACGGTAACTACGCTGCCTCTCAGATTGCTTACCTTTTCAGTGAGCATGCAGCTATTTACCCTATCACACCATCATCGACAATGGCAGAGAACATTGACGAGTGGGCGGCCCACGGAAAAAAGAACCTGTGGGGCGAGACTGTGAAAGTTACCGAGATGCAGAGTGAAGGCGGCGCTGCAGGAGCTGTTCACGGCTCACTTCAGGCCGGTGCCCTTACGACGACATATACTGCATCCCAGGGACTCCTCCTCATGATTCCTAACATGTACAAGATTGCAGGTGAGATGCTTCCTGCCGTGTTCCACGTTTCAGCACGTGCCCTCGCATCTCATGCATTGTCAATCTTCGGTGACCATCAGGACGTTATGGCATGCCGCCAGACAGGCTTCGCAATGCTTGCTTCCGGTTCAGTACAGGAGGCTCAGGACCTCGCGGCAGTTGCTCACCTTTCAGCTATCAAGTCAAGCATTCCGTTCCTCCACTTCTTCGACGGATTCCGTACATCACACGAAATCCAGAAGATCGAGGCCATCGATGAGGACGATCTCAGAAATATGGTCAGCACCAAGTCTTTGGAGAAATTCAGAGCAAGAGCTCTTACTCCGGAGGCACCTGTAACAAGAGGTACTGCACAGAACGGCGACGTATATTTCCAGGCGGTAGAGTCCAGAAACCAGTTCTATGAGGCAGTTCCGGATGTAGTTGCACGCTATATGGGCGAACTCGGCGAACTCACCGGACGTAACTATCGTCCTTTCGAGTACTACGGAGCACCTGACGCAGAAGAAATCATCGTTGCGATGGGTTCCGTTACCGAGACCATCAAGGAGACCATCGACTATCTCGAGGCTCACGGAAGAAAATACGGTGTCGTTACAGTTCACCTCTACAGACCATTCTCAGAGAAATACTTCTTCAAGGTGCTTCCTAAGAGCGTGAAGAAGATTGCAGTTCTCGACAGGACCAAGGAGCCGGGATCACTCGGAGAGCCTCTCTACCTCGATGTAAAGGCAATGTTCCAGGGCAAAGACCAAGAGCCTGTAATCGTAGGCGGACGTTATGGCCTTTCATCAAAGGATACGACTCCTGCACAGATCGTTGCCGTATTTGACAACCTCGAGCAGAGCGAGCCTAAGAACGACTTTACTATCGGTATCGTAGATGACGTCACCTTCAAGTCCCTCCCTATCAAGAAGGAAATCTCCATCGTGAAGCCAGGCACAACAGAGTGCAAATTCTACGGACTCGGTTCAGACGGTACAGTAGGTGCGAACAAGAACACCATCAAGATTATCGGTAACCACACCAGCAAGTATTGTCAGGGTTACTTCGACTATGACTCTAAGAAATCAGGCGGTTACACCTGCTCACACCTCAGATTCGGTGATGCGCAGATCAAGGCTCCATACCTCGTATCTACCCCTGACTTCGTAGCATGCCACGTTCCTTCATACCTCCGCAAGTATGACGTTCTCAAGGGCATCAAGGATGGCGGTACCTTCCTTCTCAACAGCCTTTGGAATGCAGAGGAGACTGTAAAGAGACTCCCTGACTTCGTGAAAGCTACATTGGCGAAGAAACACATCAAGTTCTATATCATTGACGCGACCAAGATTGCATCTGAGATCGGCCTCGGCGGAAGAACCAACACCATTCTCCAGTCTGCATTCTTCAAGATTACAGGCATCATCCCTTACGAGGACGCTGTCAAGTACATGAAAGACGCTATCGTCAAGAGCTACGGCAAGAAGGGCGAGAAGGTTGTCAACATGAACTATGCGGCTGTTGACCGCGGAGGCGAGTATGAGCAGGTCAATGTTCCTGAGGAGTGGGCTAACATCACAGCCAAATTCGTCAACCCTAACAAGGACCGTCTTGCTCCAGAATTCGTAAAAGAAATCGCTGACGTTGTGAACTCACAGGCTGGTGATACACTTCCAGTAAGTTCATTCATGCCTTACGTTGACGGTACAATGCCTGCAGGCACAGCCGCTTACGAGAAACGTGGTGTGGCTGTATTCGTGCCACAGTGGCAGCCTGACAACTGTATCCAGTGCAATACCTGTGCATTTGTCTGCCCTCACGCTGCTATCCGTCCATTCATCCTCAATGATGAGGAAGTTGCAGCAGCACCTGCAGGTCTCAAGACATCCCAGGGCAAGGCAGTCCTCAAGGACTACAAGTTCGCCCTTTCAGTTTCAGTCGCAGACTGTACAGGTTGCGGCAACTGCGTTGACGTCTGCCCTGCAAAGGAGAAAGCACTCGTTATGGTTTCAGCACTCGACGAGCAGGCTGAGCAGGAGAACTTCGATTACCTCAATACAAAGGTAGGCTACAAGGATACCATCGTAAACAAGGCACAGAGTGTCAAGAACTCACAGTTCTCACAGCCTCTGTTCGAATTCTCAGGAGCTTGCGCGGGTTGCGGTGAGACCCCATACATCAAGAATATTACCCAGCTCTTCGGCGACAGAATGATGATTGCCAATGCTACGGGATGTTCATCAATCTATGGTGCTTCATTCCCTGCATCACCATACTGCACCAATGCTGAAGGACATGGTCCGGCTTGGGCAAACTCACTCTTCGAGGACTTCTGCGAATTCGGTCTCGGTATGAAACTCGGTTCTGACCGTGTAAGGCAGACAATCGCTGAGATTATGACTCAGGGTCTCGACTGCGAGAAGGCTTCAGACGAAATCAAGGCTCTCTTCAGACAGTGGCTTGAGAACAAGAACAATCCTGCAGTTACCCGTGAGGTTACGGATAAACTCCTGCCTCTCATGGAGAATACTGATTGCCCACACTGCAAGAAACTCTTGACATACAAGAAGTTCCTCCCTGCACGTAGCCAGTGGATTATCGGTGGTGACGGTGCAAGTTACGATATCGGATACGGCGGACTCGATCATGTGCTCGCTTCTGGTGAGAACGTAAACATCCTCGTTCTTGATACTGAGGTATATTCAAATACCGGTGGACAGTCATCCAAGGCAACTCCTGCCGGAGCTATCGCCAAGTTCGCTGCAAGTGGTAAGAAGATCCGCAAGAAGGACCTCGGCATGATGGCAATGAGCTACGGCTATGTATATGTTGCTCAGGTAGCTATGGGTGCAAACCCTGTTCAGTACCTGAATGCTATCAAGGAAGCCGAGGCTTATGACGGACCATCACTCATCATCGCTTATGCTCCATGTATCAATCATGGTCTGAAGGCAGGTATGGGTCTCAGCCAGAAGGAGGAGAAACTTGCAGTAGAGTGCGGTTACTGGCACCTTTACAGGTTCAACCCTGAACTTGAAGGAACAGACAAGAATCCGTTCTCACTCGACAGCAAGGAACCAGACTGGAGCAAGTTCCAGGACTTCCTGAAGGGCGAGGTTCGTTTCGCATCCCTCTACAAACTCTTCCCTGAGAGAGCAGATGAACTTCTTCAGAAGACAGAGGAATTCGCTAAGATCCGTCTCGAGTCATACAAGAAACTCGCTGGTAAATAATATTGTCAGGAGTTGCGCATCAGCGTAACCTTAACAGTTACAAATAATTCATCCCGGAGTCCGTAAAGGATTCCGGGATGTTTTTATTATGGTCTCTGAATACAAAAAACCGGCAGGACCAATGCCTGCCGGTTCAGTTATAAGAAGATGCGTTTTCGTTCAGCCCTTATTTGCACCACTTGTCGAGCCAGTCGAAATACTCACGATGCCAGAACAGCGCGTTCTGAGGTTTGGTAACCCAGTGGCACTCATCAGGGAAGATGACAAGCTTCGAAGGAACACCCATCATCTGAGCTGCATTGAAAGCAGCCATTCCCTGGTCATAAGGAATACGGAAGTCCATGCACCCGTGGATGCAGAGGATAGGGGTGTGCCACTTTGTAACATTGTCAACAGGACTGTGAGAATAATGCCACTTTGCCTTTGCACTTGTGCTCCATGGAGAACCGGCCTGCTGGATACCACCGAAAGTGATGCCGTCGCCTGCAGGTCCTGTCTGTCCCGGAGTATATGAGAACTCAGTCAGACCACCATTGTCCCAGTTGCAGAACCACATCTCCTCAGTCTCGTAATACATGTATTTCTCATCGAAGATGCCCGCATGAGCGATGAAGCAATCGAAGGTATTCTCATGGACACCGGCAAGATAGTAAACCGAATATCCGCCATAGCTTGCTCCGCAGGCAGCCATCTTGTCAATGTAAGGCTCCGATTTCAGCTCACGCGCCGCTGCAAGGTAATCCTGGATGTTCTGTCCAGAATAATCACCGGAAATCTGCTCGCACCACTCCTGACCGAATGCAGTAGTACCTCGTCTGTTAGGAAGCACTACAACATATCCCTGAGAAGCCATCAGACGATAATTCCATCTGTAAGACCATGACTGACTGAGAGTTCCCTGAGGACCGCCGAGGCAGATGAGAATTGACGGATAAGTCTTTGTCTCATCGAACTGTGGAGGGTAGAGAACCCATGTGAGCATGTCTTTTCCGTCTGTTGTGCGAACCATTCTGGCCTCAGTCTTGTGGCTGGCAAGTCTGGAAAGAATATGCTCATTCTCATGAGTAATCTGCTCGGAGGCACCGTCAGCTTCATTTACGCAGACAAGTTCGGTAGGGTAGTCCATACAACACCAGCTTGCAAGAAGTTTAGTGTTTCCGTCCTCACCCCTGACAACAGCGAAAGGAGAATCATAGTCATTCCACTGGTTCTCTTTGGTAATGCGGGTGATTCCTCCATTGAGATCAGCCTTGAAAATACCTTGGAGGCCCTCAGAAAGGGCATTGAAATAAATGTGCTCTGAATCATCAGCCCAGACAGGACCGGCAGCATTGTACTTGAAGTCTGCGGTCAGGTCACGGATGTTGCTGATTTCACCATTGTTGAAGTCGGCAGCCATGAGACGGCTCTTGTCAGCCTCGTAGCTGTCACGTGCCATGCTCAGCCAAACGATCTTCTTCCCGTCAGGGCTCCATACCGGATTTGTGTCATAACCGCCGCCCATAGGGATTACAGTGCATGTGCCGTCAGCTACATTATATATGTAGATTTCAGTATTGGTGCTGAAAGCATACTCCTTGCCGGTCTTCTTCTTGCAGGAATAAGCGATATACTTTCCGTCCGGAGTCCAGTCCAGCTGCTCGAGACCGCCGTGAGGCTCTGTAGGGAGCTCGTAAAGCTTCTCCTCATTTGCGAGAATGTCAATGCTGTTGTCTGGTGTGATTTCGCTTCCGAGTTTTGCGACAAAAGTATGAGGCAGTTCAGTTACCCAATGATCCCAATGTCTATACATCAGATCTTCAGCGACATACGCGTCAGCCTTGTCAAGTTTAGGGTCGGAATCCTTGGCTGTCTTCACGTCACTCTTGACATAACTGATATACATCAGACTCTTCGCGTCAGGAGAGAGCTTGAACTCGCCGATGCCATTGGGAACATTGCTGAGCTGTGTTCTCTTCACAAGTTTAGGATTGTCACCGGAAAGTCCGCGTACCGTAGCCTTCCAGATCTGACCGCCCTGGATATAGGTGATGGTATTTCCATTTGTCCAACGGGCACAGCTGATGCTCTTTCCGTCTTTGGTAAGCTGGCGAGGAGATGTCCCATCGACATTGGCAACAAACAGGTTGCGGCAAGTGCGGTTGTCCTCGATGGAAGTGTAGCTGACTCCGTAGAGAATGGTCTTTCCGTCAGGAGACAACTGCGGGTCCGAAAGCCTGCCGAAAGAAAGCAGGATCTCAGGAGTCATCTTCCCGTCGGTGATTTCAATGTCAGACGGCCCGATATACTCTGCCGCCTCTTTTTCACAATTACAGTTCATTGCTAGTAAAGCGCTGATTGTCAAGGCGGCTAGACCGCCCGAGCTTATTAAACTTTTCATTATCCGTATTGGTTTTTGGTTATTAACTAATCTTGCTATAGTCTGGTTTCTGATATTTGTCTTTTCTCATCTCCAACGCTAAAGGCCTGTTCAATGGCATTGACAAGTCCGGATCTTTCTTCAGGATATTGTCGGCGTAAGCCCTTGCGTCAGAGAGAATTGTCCCGTCTTTTGCCAATGACGCGATGGAAAGCTCTATCGGAAGTCCGCTCTGCTGGGTGCCCTCCATGTCGCCCGGCCCCCTCATCTTCATGTCCTCCTCTGCAAGCACGAACCCATCCTCAGTCTGGCAGAGAAGGTCAATGCGTTTCCGTGATTCCTCGCTCAGTTTATCTCCGCGGACCAAGATACAATACGAATCTCCTCCGCCACGTCCGACCCTGCCGCGCAACTGATGTAACTGGCTGAGTCCGAACCTTTCAGGACTTTCGATTACCATGACCGTGGCATTGGGGACATCCACACCTACCTCGATTACGGTAGTGGAAACCAGAATGTTGGCCCTACCCGCAGCAAAAGCATTCATATTGAATGCCTTATCCTCGTCACTCTGTTGTCCGTGGACGATGGCAACCTTATACGGCGGATGCGGAAAAGCAGCGACAATCTCCTCGTATCCGCTCTCCAGATTCTTGTAGTCCACTTTTTCATTGATGAAAATCATAGGATAGACGACGTAGGCCTGATGTCCCTTGGCAATCTGCTCCTTCATGAAATTATAGAGCTGAAGTTTCTGCCGTTCGGTAATCTGGATGGTCTGAATCGGCTTCCTGCCTGGAGGCATCTCATCAATTACAGAGACGTCCAAGTCGCCGTACAGTGTCATCGCCAGAGTCCTCGGAATCGGCGTGGCCGTCATGACCAGGATATGCGGAGCGATACCGCAACTGGCTTTCTTCCAGAGCTTTGATCTCTGATCGACGCCAAACCTATGCTGCTCATCAATGATAGCAAGTCCGAGGTTGCTGAAAACAACATTGTCTTCTATCAATGCATGTGTGCCGACTATTATTCCTGTCTTGCCGGACGCCAGATCTTCGAGAATCGTACGGCGCTCGGCAGTCTTCGTCGTACCTGTAAGTACGGCAACATTGACCCCGGTCCCCTCGAGATACTTGCACATGTTCTTATAGTGTTGGCGTGCAAGCACTTCGGTCGGAGCCATGATACATGACTGGTAGCCGTTTCCGTATGCGATCAGGGCAGAGAGCACCGCCACCATTGTCTTTCCCGAACCGACATCGCCCTGAAGCAGGCGGTTCATCTGTTTGCCGCTCATCATGTCAGCCCGTATTTCCTTGATGACTCTCTTCTGGGCACCTGTAAGGTCGTATGGAAGAGACTTGTAGCAGATGTTGAAAGCATCGCCTACCTTGTTCATCATCAGACCTTTGGCGTTGCGGCTGCGGATATATTTCTGTTTCAGGAGTGACAGTTGGAGAAGGAACAGTTCCTCGAATTTCAGCCGGTATTCGGCCTTCTTCAGCGAATCCACATCCTTCGGAAAATGGATGTTTGTCAATGCAAAAGCGAGTGGTACCAGGCCTTTCTCTTTGAGTACATACTCGGGAAGAGTCTCCTGAATGGAACCTCCTGCTGCGTTGAGGGCAGAGGCCATGATTTTGTTCATGACTTTTCCTGTAATTCCGGCATTTTTGAGCTTTTCAGTCGATGGGTAGACGCCAGTCATCGTGCCTCCAGGCAGACTGTTCTGACACGGGTCATCTATCTCGGGATGAACCATATTCAGACGGCTGCTGAAAAGAGTAGGCTTTCCGAAGAAAATGAATGTCGAACCGATTGTCAGTTTCGAAAAGACATACTTGATTCCCTTGAAAAAGACGAGTTCCAGGCTGCCTGAACCGTCAGAGACAATCACACTGAGTCTGCTGACTGCATTGAATTTTGCCTGAGAAGGGTCAATGCACTTGCCTGTCTTGTCAAGTAATGTGGATGAAACGACTTGAGCCCGGATTTGCACGAATGCGTTTCCGGGCTGTATTGCAGCTATCGGCAGAATATTGCTTCTGTCAATGTATTTGTATGGGTAAAGCCTGATCAGGTCGCCTGTTGTCCTGATATTCAATTCGGATTCCAGAAGTTGGGCTCTTCTGGGCCCGACTCCCTTAATAAACTGTATTTCGGAATGCGACTCTGTCTGCATTGGCATCTGAATTATTCTACTCAAGTTACGCAAGTTGTCAAACTTGCTGAACGTTAGTGCGAATTTGAGTGGTGCCACTCGTCCGAAGGCTGAAAGCCCAACGCACTTTTATGTGTACGTTACCCTCTCCCTAAATCCCTCCCCTCCAGACTGTCCGAAAAGTCCTCGCGAGACTGAAATACCCCGTACCCCTATACAAGGCCAGAAGCGGATTCTCGATTCTCACTGAGGAATGTTTGACTTTTCGGACAATCTCCCTCGGGGAAGGGACTTGCCCTCGCCCTTTCGGGCTCTATAAGCGGTGTTTCGCACTTGCGAAACTTGAGTTATTCTATCTGGGGACGTCCCGGTCTTTCCGGACGGCTTTCCTCTACATTTCTTTCCTGCATTTTTCCTGCTTGAAGCCTATCGTATGCCACTCTATGCTTGTAGATGTCGATAGCTGCATAGATTGATGACATCATTGACATCGGATCCGCTTCGTCTCTTCCTGCCATCGAATATGCTGTTCCGTGGTCCGGGGATGTCCTTACGATTGGCAGTCCTGCAGTGAAGTTCACTCCGTCATCGAAGTCGAGAGCCTTGAACGGTGCCAGTCCCTGGTCATGGTACATGGCAAGTGTCGCGTCGAATTTGCTGTAGTTGGCCAAACCGAAGAATCCGTCCGGGGAGTAAGGTCCGAAAGCCATGATACCTTCATCATTGGCGGCCTTGACTGCCGGTGCGATAATGGTTTCCTCTTCGTCTCCGAGAAGTCCGTCGTCTCCGCAGTGAGGATTCAGTCCGAGTACGGCGATTTTAGGCTTGGTGACACCGAAATCGCGTCTGAGAGAAGCGTCCATGATGCGCAGTTTGGTAAGAATCTTCTCCTTGGTGATGCTTGAAGGGACGTCTTTGAGAGGAATGTGTCCTGTTACCACGCCTATTTTCAACTGGCTGCTGATCATGAACATAGTCACGTCCTTGGCACCGAAATACTGCTTGAGGAACTCGGTATGCCCTGTGAAGCCGAAACCGGCATTGGTCATTGACCTCTTGTTGATAGGACCTGTAATCAGCACGTCAATGTCCCCGTTTTTCAGATCGGCAGCGGCGCATTCCAATGCTGTTATCGCGCATTTTGCTGCTTCTGATGAAGGCTGTCCCGGCTCTACATAAACATTGTCAGGCAGACAATTGAGTATATTGATCTTCTTTGGCTTTGCATCTTTTGCAGAGTTGATGACATAGGTGTCGAGCTGCTCCAGGTTATGGATGAGTTTGCGGTAGAATCCGAAAATCTTGGATGAACCATAGATAACCGGAGTGAAGGAATCGAGTATTCTGGCATCTGCCAATGCCTTGATAATCACTTCGTATCCGATTCCGTTGCCATCGCCCTGTGTGATGCCCACAGTAAGCTTATTGTTAATCATTGTAAAATTCTTTTTAGTTGTCTTTCAAAGTTACAAAACACTTTTTGTTTTTCCATGTGCGGAAAATATAAAAAGTGTATCTTTCCGTGCAAATCCGAAGACGAATTCAGGATTCTCACTGAGGAATGTTTGACTTTTGAGACGGTAACCTCCTGTCTGGCACAGCGTCTCCGGAGTCACGTGTTGGCTGGACTTTGGGCTGTGGCACCATCCTGCATATTCTCTCCAGATTTTAAGATAGCAGGAGAAGATGTTTCAGGAGGGGACAATTATTCCATTCCCGGCAGATTCTGTACAGAGTTTTCTTCGAACCCCATGTCCTCCGGGGTCGTTCGAATACTTCAAGGGCGCACTCCAGACATAGCCTGCTCTCCAATGACTTCCGCTATATCAATGTTCTAATACTTCAATGGCGCACTCCAGACCGCTGTCTATACCGTGTTTCGGCTCTTTTGTTTTCGGGTATGTGAATAATTTTCGACCCTCTTGACATTTGTCAGTTTTGGTTTTGCAACTATAATGTATTGTATGCTAATATGTTACATGCTAGTATGGAACGAGGTGCTCCTGCCAAGACCCCATTTCATTCCTACCTGTTGGCTCTTTTATAATCTTTTGTTTTTCGGGTATGTGAATAATTTTCGACCATCTTGACATTTGTCAGTTTTGGTCTCGCAACTATAATGCATTGTATGCCAATATGTTGCAAGCTAATATAGGGCGAGGCGCTCCTGCCAAGACCCCATTTCATTCCTACCTCTTGGCTCTTTTATAATCTTTTATTTTTCGGGTATGTGAATAATTTTCGACCCTCTTGACATTTGTCAGTTTTGGGCTCGCAACTGTAATGTATTGTATGCCAATATGTTGCATGCTAATATAGGGCGAGGCGCTCCTGCCAAGACCCCATTTCATTCCTACCTGTTGGCTCTTTTATAATCTTTTGTTTTTCGGGTATGTGAATAATTTTCGACCCTCTTGACATTTGTCAGTTTTGGTCTTGCAATTGTAACATATTGTATGCCAATATGTTACATGATAGTATGGAGCGAGACGCTCCTGCCAAGACCCCATTTCATTCCTACCTCTTGGCTTTCTTCTAATAGGCTAACTTTCTGATAATTAATAAGTAACGACGGATTGCGGTTGCCAAGAGGGTCGAAAATCAAAGGGCTCTTGTCTATACGACATGAATACCTCACAGGATCCGTGTTGACTTGTCCCGCAAGTGTAGTCACGTTTTTGAGAGACATCGTAATTTGCCGCAGTATCATGCGGTATTTTTTTGTTTTGGTCAATGCCGTATTGGCGTGGTCAGTCACGGAAATAATTCATCGTCCAAACATGGCTGGTCGGCAGGGGCCTTAGGAGCGGCGTAGCCATCCGCGGCTTCGTGAGCAGAATGGGGCCCGCCGCGGTAGCGGTGGGAAGGATAGCCCCAACGGGGCGTACCGCCCCGAAGGCCCCTGTCGGCATAACATGCCCTACATTTTTGTGATTTCAAAACTATAAATGAAGTGGTTTTTGAAGACAC
>ULWK01031002.1_pt1 | contig 11532 bp, 10 predicted proteins | sample 1960281 | NCBI WGS metagenome assembly ULWK01 (sample SAMEA4835810, study PRJEB28245) | human gut metagenome | biome: gut microbiome; material: fecal sample | place: Denmark | collected 2008 | reverse complement strand
AACTCATTGAGCTGCACGCTTTTGCTTATTGTTTATTATCTGTATCCTTATCGGAATCATTTGACTTCCTCGAATATAATTACATATGAATATCAATAATTTATATAATACTTGGTACAAATATGATTATTTTATATCAAAATGGAGGTTTACAGGGTAGTTATTGCATCCAAAAAATCACGTAAATAAAACTTTAACTTTGTTTAAGTACTTTCTTTTGTTTGCAGATGTTTTCATTCTGCTTTGGATATTTGCTCTTGTTTAGCTTTTCTTTTCATAAGCCACTGATTTGCAAAAAGGTATCTATTTTCATTTTTCGTTTTCTATGAAAATGTGTTGTATCTTTGCACACGAAATAAACAACAATAGGTATGAAGCAAAAACAATATATACTTCATTCTTTGGCAATAGAGGTCATTGCGGTGTTGCTGGCTTCGATGATTGCATTTCAAGTATGCAAGATATTTGGCATACGAATGAGTTTACTTCCATTTGTTATGGCTGCCGGGTATGTCATACTAAAACTCATATATCATCTTTGTATTATCGTGGTAAGATATATTATAGAAGTCATCCCTCCATCATTCTTTGTATTAGTCAAGAAAAGAGTCAGTAAAAAGACATTGCCTTTAGCTTATTTTCCTATCTCAAACTGCGAAGAAGTTCAAAAAAAACGAATGGAGTTATTTCACTATGAATACCAGCGTGAACAACAACAGTATCAGCAGCAAAAAGAAAGAGAAGAAGACGAAAAATTAAATGTTATCCTAAAATACACACGAGATACATTCAAACGTTTTGATTTGGACGAAACAGAGATTTACCAAATTTGCGAATCTGTCCGCTATTTTGTGGCTAACCGTCAAGTGCTTTCTGTTACTGAAATTCATATCAAGAAGCGTTCCTCCCTCACACAAATCTCTTTGAAGAACTTTGCTTGGAACATCGCTTTTCAATATAATATAGGTAGAGATATGACTACATCATTTGTGATGGCGACATTTGCCGAATGGTTCGCTAACTCTACATTTGACACTGTTAGAAAAAATCTGCGCACTACTACTGGGCGGCATAAGATTGAAATTGACGAGAAAATCTTATCAAAATACGGTATCTAATCCGTTTTTTTAGCTTCCTCATAATAATTATTATCGGAAGTTACTTATACTATCAGGCAAATTATATAATTTTGCTCTTGGATTAAAACATTTTATCTCATGGCTAATTTGAACAGACTAAAAGTGGTACTTGCAGAACAACAGAAAACAGGGAAATGGCTTGCAGAACAGATTGGGAAATCTAACTGTACTGTAAGTAAATGGTGCAGCAATTCCGTTCAACCAGACCTCAAAACACTCAACGATATAGCCAATGTTCTTAATATTGACGTGAAAGACCTAATTGTCAGCAGTAATCATAACTGATTTATTGTCATGAAAGTAAACAAGAAAGAACTCAAAGAACAAGAGATACGCACTCTGTTCATTACTCCTGCGCTCCAACGAAAAGGTTGGGCTGTAAGTGTAAATATGCGTGAAGAGTACTATTTTACAGATGGTCGAGTACTTGTTATTGGCAATCAACATTCAGTAGCAGAGGGCAAAAAAGCGGATTACCTATTATATCATAAAGGTAAGCCCATTGCTGTAGTTGAAGCCAAAGACAATAAACACGCTATTGGAGGCGGCATCCAACAAGCTATGGATTATGCCCAAATCCTTGACTTGAAATTTGCGTATTCCAGTAATGGCGATGCGTTCTTGGAACATGACTTTATCACGGGGAAAGAAACAGAAATTAAGTTAGAGGACTTTCCGACAGAGGAAGAACTATATAGCCGTTATCTTGCATCCAAAAGCTACACATCGGAGGAGCTCAATATAATAGAAACACCTTTCTACTATGATGCTCATAGCCATGAACCAAGATATTATCAACGTATAGCAGTTGACCGTACAGTAGAAGCTATCGCAAGAAGACAACAACGTGTCCTTGTAGTAATGGCAACTGGTACTGGTAAGACTTTTACTGCATTCCAGATTATCCATAAACTTCATAAAAGTAAAGCAAAGAAAAAGATACTTTATCTTGCAGACCGCAATGTTCTTATAGACCAAACAATGGTTCAGGACTTCAAACCTTTCAAGAAGCAGGGTATAATAACTAAAATAATCTCACCTAAAGAAGGAGAAGCTAAGATTAATTCTGCGTTTGAGGTGTATATGGCTTTATACCACCAATTAGTCGGAAAAGAGGGTAAACCAGATCCATTCTTGGAGGTGCAGTCAAATTTCTTTGATTTAATTATTGTCGATGAGTGTCATAGAGGAAGTGCAAAAGACGATTCCGCATGGCGCAAGGTATTAGAATATTTTAGTGCGGCTACCCAAATTGGTATGACAGCCACACCGAAAGCTGACGAAGGCGCGAACAACTTGGATTATTTCGGTGAACCAGTATATACCTATTCACTTCTTCAAGGCATTCAAGATGGTTTCTTAGCTCCATACAGGGTTACAGCAGACTTTATTAATATTGATTTACAAGGATGGACTCCAGAAGAAGGTGAAATAGATTTATTAGGCAAGGAGATTGAACAGAAACTATATCAAAGACAGAATATAGGTCGTGATCTTGCCATCAAGTTAAGGCGTAAAGTAGTAGCACATAGGATAACCCAAATGTTACATGACATTGGTCGTATGACAAAGACAATCGTATTCTGTTCTGATATTGAGGAAGCTGCCGAAATGCGGACGCTGCTTATCAATATGAATAGCGATTTATGTAAAAAGTCGCCTTACTATGTTACACGTATTGTTGGTGAGGATAAAGAAGGTAAGAAACAACTGGACAATTTCATTAGTGTAGATGAGCCTTATCCTGTAATTGTTACCACATCTGAACTTTTATCTACAGGAGTGGACTGCAAAACTTGTGGTTTAATCGTCATAGACAAAGAAATTGGTTCTATGACTGAATTTAAGCAAATCATTGGACGAGGTACACGACTTAGAAAAGACAAGGGCAAATGGCATTTGGAAATCCTTGATTTCCGCAATGCTACCGCAAAATTCAAAGATCCAGCATTTGATGGCGACCCGGAACCACCAAAAGGAGGAGGGAAAAAGCCCAAACCTTACAAAATCATTGATGCTCCAGAAACTCCAATAGTATCTGAGCCTCGTGAGAAATATCTTATCAGCGGTAAGAATATTCGCATTGCCCATGAAATCGTTTCAGTGTTAGGAGAAGATGGTAAGACGATGAGAACGGAAAGTGTTCAGTCGTTTGCTAAAAAGCAATTATTACGCCATTACCAAACTTTGGATGATTTTATCCAAACGTGGACGGAGGCAGAACGCAAACAGGCCATTATGGATGAATTGAAGGAATATGCTATTCTGATAGATGCTGTACGTGAAGCTAATCCGGCATTGAAGGATGCCGACATCTTTGATGTGATATGCCACGTTGCGTTTGACCAACCGCCATTAACAAGGAAAGAGAGAGCAAACAATGTAAAGAAGCGTAATTACTTCGGGAAGTACGAAGGTAAAGCTCGTGAAGTATTGGAGGCTCTTCTTGACAAATATGCAGAGAATGGTATTCTCGACTTTGAAAAGGCGAACATCTTGGAGATACCGCCATTCAATAGCATAGGAAAACCAACAAAAATCATAAAGTTATTTGGCGGTAAGGTTGCTTTTGAGCAAGCCATCAGAGAACTAGAATATCAAATTTATAAATCAGCTTAAAAATGGCAGTAAACAACATCATAAAGCGAATCCAAAATATAATGCGCCAAGACGCTGGTATCAATGGTGACGCACAGAGAATTGAACAAATGACTTGGATGTTTTTCTTGAAAGTCTATGACACTCAGGAAGAAACTTGGGAATACAAAGATGAAAACTACAAGTCTATCATCCCCGAAGATTTGCGTTGGCGTAAATGGGCAGTAGATGAAAAAGACGGTGAAGCATTAACAGGAGAAGCATTGCTCTCTTTTGTCAATGAAAAACTGTTCCCTACTTTAAAGAATCTTCCGATAGACGCCAATACACCAAGAGCCAAAAGCATTGTTCAAGAAACATTTGCTGACTTAAACCAGTATATGAAGAATGGAACGCTTTTGCGTCAAGTGGTCAACATCGTAAATGAAATCGAATTTGACGATGCTGATGACCGCCACACATTTGGAGATATTTATGAGGGAATCTTGAAAGACTTGCAATCAGCAGGCAATGCAGGTGAGTTCTATACTCCACGTGCTTTGACAGACTTTATCGTGATGATGCTTGACCCGAAATTGGGCGAGACCTTTGGTGACTTCACCAGTGGTACAGGCGGCTTCCTTACCTCTGCTCTCAATTATATGAGTAAGAGCGTCAGTTCTGCCGAAGATGGAGAAAAACTGCAAAATGCAGTCGTGGGACAAGAATGGAAACCGCTACCTTATCTTTTGAGTATAACAAATCTGTTACTCCATGATATTGAAGCTCCCAATATAGCTAACTGTGATTCGCTTGGAACAAATATCACTGATTTCAAGGAAAGCGATAAAGTGGATGTTATCGGTATGAATCCTCCGTATGGTGGTAGCACAGAAGATAGTGTAAAAAGCAATTTCCCGGTGCAGTACCGTTCAAGTGAAACAGCGGATTTGTTCATAGCCCTTATCATGTACCGCCTCAAAGTTGGTGGTAGATGCGGTGTGATTATCCCAGATGGTTTCTTGTTTGGTACGGATGGAGCAAAACTTGCACTTAAAGAAAATTTACTCCGCAAGTTCAATCTGCATACCATCATCCGTTTACCGGGCTCGATATTCTCCCCATATACCTCTATTGCAACCAACATTCTTTTCTTTAATAATGAAGAAGCAGAGGGCTGCGAAGAAGGATTCAAGACCAAAGAGACATGGTTCTATCGCTTGGATATGCCGGAAGACTACAAGCACTTCTCAAAGACCAAACCAATGAAGGTGGAGCATACCCTACCTATTCAGGAATGGTGGAAAGACAGGAAAGAAATTATCAGTGATGAAGTGGGAGAAAAGAGCCGTGTGTTCACTGCCCAACAGTTGATTGATTTGGATTGCAACTTCGACCAGTGCAAGTTCCCGAAAGAGGAAGAAGAAATACTCCCTCCGGCAGAACTGCTCAAACAGTATTTTGAGAAACGTGCTGCACTCGACCATGAAATAGACAAAACCCTTTCTGAGATTCAAAAAATTCTCGGCATAGACATAAAATCGTGTAACTGATAATAGTGAAGTGATATGAAAGATTTGACCATCTCAAACATAGAACGGCAGAATGTACTTAACAATCGTTTTGCGGTCAGTAAAGTACAAGAGCATCTTGATATAGAAGGAATGCTCTTTGAGGGAGAATACCGCTTTACAAAAAAAATGGTTGCCGACTTTTATCAAGTTGACACATCTACAATAGATCGTTACCTGCAATCAAATTCTGATGAATTGAAGCATAACGGATATATTTTATGTAAGGGTAAACAGTTGAAAGAGTTTAAGTTAGAATTTGCTCACCTTATTAATGAGGCGAGCAAAACAACACAACTTGGGCTGTTTAATTTCCGCTCTTTCTTGAATATGGGTATGCTACTTACAGAGAGTGAAAAAGCCAAGAAAGTCCGTAGCCTTATCTTGGATTTTGTGATTACTACCATCAATGAAAAGACAGGTGGAGGAACAAAATATATCAACCGCAGGGATGTGCATTACCTTCCTGCCGCAATAACAGAGGAAAACTATCGTAAAAATCTCACTTCTGCCATCAATCAATATGTGGACGGACATCCCACATACAAATATTCTCAAATTACAGATTTCATATACAAGGCTGTATTCAAGGAGAATGCTAAGGAATACCGGGAAGTGTTGAAGTTGGATTCCAAAGACAATGTTCGACACACGCTGTATTCAGAGGTTTTATTGGTTATTTCTTCTTTTGAAAACGGTGTGGGTGCAGCTATCAATGAACGATTCAAGGAAAACGGTGGCAGAAAACTTACCATTGACGAAGTGGAGCGTATTGTAAACGAACTTGCCGAACATCCCATGCAGAAACCTTATCTGAATGATGCCAGAACAAAAATGGCTTCAAGGGATTTCAGTTTCCGGGATGCGTATCATGGCAACATTGCAGACTATCTGCAAGCTGTTACTCCTGAAGAGTTTGAACGATTCATCGGTGACCAGTCTATTGATTTTGACCGTATCTTAGCGGACAATAAAGATGTACTGAAACGCTTAAAACAGGCAGAGGATGAGTAAGGAAATTATTTACATAGATTACGATGAATCCCTAAACATCTATGGCAAAATGATTGATGCCAGTGATGGTGGCTTTGAAGGAGTGCGTGATGAAGGCGGTATTCGTGCTACATTGGATTTTGTGCAAAACGATTTATACTATCCTACCTTTGCCAACAAACTGACCTATTTGATGTATAGATTTTGTTCCGGGCACTTCTTCAATGATGGGAACAAGCGTATTGCACTGACTTTGGGTGCATACTTCTTACACAAAAATAATTACTATTGGCACGCTTGTATCTGTATGCGTACATTGGAATCTATCATTTATCACGTGGCAGCATCGAACATCGACCAAGATTTGCTGCTACGCATCGTCAATAGCTTTTTGACCAGTAAAGATTATGACGAAGAACTGAAAATAGATATTGCCAATGCCATGAGCAAAGGTGAGTTAGGAATACAAGGCGAAGATTACGAATAAATGAATATAATTATGGCGAATGTACTTGAAATCATAAAAAATGAAATTACGCAAGATTATTATAAAAATAATTTTCCAAATGATGGTCAACGTTTCGTTGCGTGGTATATGCGGAATATACATCTTCTGGATCAAAGACAAGCTAAAGATGCCATCACAGACGGAGCCAATGATAAACAAATTGATGCCGTATATATTGATGAAGACGAGCAAAAAATATATATTGTACAAGGGAAATACTACCTTGGTGAATCTGTTGATGCAACTCCTGTGAGAGAAGTTATATCTGCTTGGAGCCAATTTAGTAACTTAGCTCAATTACAGGAAAATGCTAATTCTAAATTAAAGACTAAAATATCAGAAATAGCAACAGCATTAGAAGATGACTCTTACTGCGTATGTTTTGAATTAATAACAACATCTATCTTTACGGATGCGGCTATGGATGATATACATTCATTCCAAACCAAATTATCAGAGGAAGATGATGCTGAATTGAATTATAGTACACAATTCTCCGTAGTTGATAAACAAGGTTTGGAAGATGCTTATAGTTGTGTTATTGAACAAACGAATCCAACTTTAAACCATACTATCAAGCTTGAAGCTGGTAAATATATGACGACAGAATTAGGGGCGACAAGCGTAATAGTTGCAGCCATGCCTCTGAAAGAATGTATAAAACTCCCTGGCATTAAAGATGGGTCTTTGTTCCAGAAAAATGTACGACAGAGTTTAGGCATTAACAATACCGTAAATAAAAAGATCAAGAAAACCATAAACGATCCGAATAAATGTGGTGACTTCTTCTTTTTTCATAATGGAATCACTGCCATTTGTAATAAAATTGAAGAATGTGGCAATGGTGAGTTTAAACTTTATGGATTGAATGTTGTAAATGGATGTCAATCATTGAATACTATTTTAAGTTGTAGTGAGAATGTACGAAAGCGTGATGATGCTTATGTTCTATTCAGATTTTATGAAATTCCACAAAGAGACAGGGCTGATTCTATTAGCATTAACACAAATACGCAAAGTGCTGTAAAGGCAAGAGATTTACGCAGTAACAGTAAGCAGATATTAAAACTCAAAAAGGCATACGAAGCAAAATATTCTAATGGATTCTTTGCAACCAAAAGAGGTGAAATTATTCCAGCCGACAAGGACAAACAGTACTGCATAGAGTTATCATATTTAGGAAAGAATCTTACAGCTTGGTACATGCAAAGACCTAATTTATCTTATGGTGAAACTAAGATTTTTGACAAGTATTTCAATACATTGTTCAAGAACGACTATTTGCCTGAAGATGCTTATGCTCTATCGTTTTGGATGAGAAAAATAATGGATGCATGGACTCAGGAAAACCCATTAGGACTGGAAGAGGAACTACTAACAATGAAGGCTTATGCTCCATACCATCTTCTTTTTGCCATATCAATGGTTTTTGCTAAATGTAACAATCAAACAAATGTACCATCACCGAGTGAGTGCTTAAAAGTGGCTTCTGAAAACAATCTTGTTGACAGCATAATTAATATTGCGGCAAACTGTTTAAACAGTGCTATTTCGGCAGAAAAAAACAATTGCGAGCAGAATAATAAAAGTTTCATTCCTCAAAATTGGGTAAAAAACAAGAGTTGCAATGCAGGTATTATGTCTGCTATTCAGAATTATTTTTCTTTCCTCCCAACAATGAATAAGGAGATGGATTCCAAACTTAAAAATGGAGTAAAAATAGACTCAAAGTATTTCTCATATAGAGTACAAGCAGAGGATTAAAAAATGAACGGAAAGCAATTAAAAAACAGCATACTTCAGTGGGCGATACAGGGGAAACTTGTACCGCAAGATCCTAATGACGAACCGGCATCTGTACTTCTTGAACGTATCAGAGCCGAAAAAGCTAGACTGGTCAAGGAAAAGAAAATCAAGAAAGATAAAAACGAATCTATCATTTACCGTGGTGATGATAATTCCTATTATGAGAAGTTTCTTGCTACGGGAGAGGTGAAGTGCATAGATGATGAGATTCCGTTTGAGATTCCGAATGGATGGGAATGGTGCAGACTTTCGTTGCTTATTTATCCTCCCAAATATGGAACTTCAAAAAAATCGGTTCCATCTGGTATATTACCAGTTCTTAGGATGGGGAATATTCAAGACGGGGAAATTGTATTTGACAAACTCGTTTTTAGTAATGATTTAGATGATAATAAAAAGCTATTATTGCAATATGGTGATTTATTGTTTAATCGGACTAACAGTGCTGAATTAGTTGGTAAGACTGCTATTTTTAGGGGACAACGGAATGCAATATTTGCAGGGTATCTAATACTATTACGTCCCATTTTTATAAATTCGGAGTACTTAAATTTATTACTAAATACTCCGTATGCACGAGATTATTGTAATGAGGTCAAAACTATCGGTGTTCAACAATGCAATATCAATGCAGAAAAAATTTCAAATCTACTCGTTCCTATACCTAGTCTCTTTGAAACTGTAAGAATCGTAGAAAAGGTAAAAAACATAGCATTACCGATTATAAAATATGGGGAGTTGTATCAAAAATTGAAGCATCTAAATGGAGAATTACCTATTATTCTAAGAAAATCTATTCTTCAAGAGGCAATACAGGGTAAATTAGTTCCACAGATTGCAGAGGAAGGTACCGCCCAAGAATTATTCGAACAAATACGGCAAGAAAAATTGCAACTTGTCAAAGAAGGAAAACTAAAGAAGTCTGCCTTAACCGATTCTATTATCTTCAAAGGTGACGATAACAAGTACTTCGAGAAGAATGGAAATACGGAAATGAATATTACTGACGAGATTCCATTTGAAATACCTGATAGCTGGAGTTGGGTAAGACTTAACGATATATGTTCTTATATCCAAAGAGGGAAGTCACCTAAATACTCTCTGATAAAGAAATACCCTGTTGTAGCGCAAAAGTGTAATCAATGGAGTGGTTTCTCAATAGATAAAGCCCAATTCATAGATCCAGATACTTTATCATCGTATGGTGAAGAACGTATTTTACAGGACGGAGATTTAATGTGGAACTCTACAGGATTGGGAACATTAGGACGAATGGCAATTTATTGTAGTACCTTAAACCCGTATGAATTGGCTGTGACAGATAGTCATGTTACTGTTATAAGAGCAATGAAAAAGTTTGTTCTGCCACAATACCTTTATTACTATTTCACAAGCAATACGGTACAATCTGTAATAGAAGATAAATCGGATGGTAGTACAAAACAAAAGGAGCTTGCAACTGCTACAGTAAAAACTTATCTAGTTCCGATTCCACCTCTGATGGAGCAAAGCCGAATTATCTCAAAGATTGAGCAATTAGCAAGTATTATGAGCAGGTAGGTAAAAAGTGCTTGGATATAACAGAACAGATACCTTTTGAAACTCCCAAGAATTGGGTATGGACAAGACTTTCTCATATTGCAAACATTTACACTGGCAACAGTATTAGTGAAACTGAAAAGAAATCAAAATTTACAGATGTTATAGGACGTTATTATATTGGAACTAAGGATGTTGATTTTAATAATCGGATTATTTACGATAATGGCATTGCGATTCCGAAACAATATGAACCTGATTTTAGACTTGCTCCCAATAACTCAATATTGATGTGTATTGAAGGTGGAAGTGCCGGAAGAAAAATTGCAATACTGAATCAAGATGTATGTTTTGGGAATAAGTTATGTTGTTTCTCACCATTTGTTGGAATCGGGAAATACATGTACTATTATCTACAGTCACCATCGTTCTTTGAACTATTTAACCTAAATAAAACGGGCATTATAGGTGGTGTAAGTATAGCAAAAGTAAAAGAAATATTAATACCATTACCTCCGATTAAAGAACAACAACGCATTGTTGCTCAAATAGAAAAACTATTTGAGCAACTGCGATAGTTCATTTATCCGTTCTGCAATACGCTGCTGTTCTTGATAAGGTGGAATACCAATAGGCAGATTGTAGAATAACTCTTTATTGAGGTGCGGAATAGCCGCACCTCTTTTTGAATTTCTCAAATCCTCTTTATAGAACAGAATGAAAGCCAAAATATATGGTTTCCACATAGCCGAAGAAAGCCATAACTGTTTGAATGTACTCCCCATATACCCATCTTGCGGAACAGTGAAAACTTCACCTGAATTTTCACCATCTACAAGAATGATGTTATCTCCGACATAGACAAATTTTCCTTTCTCTACAATGGTAGCAGATGATTTACCACGTAGGTATTTTGCATCCAGACAGATGCCCTTTCCGTTTCTTTTTTCACCGTCTATCAGTTGGCATATGTCTTTCAAACGTAGCACAGACCAATTGTTAGGATATTCAAAAGGAAGCTCAATCTCAACGGTTTGCGCATTTATCCTCTCATAATACTTGTTATCGTCACCTTTATAGATAACAGAATCAGACAGGACAGACTTCCTTAACTTACCCTCTTTTACGAGCTTTTGTTTCTCCTGCCGTATCTGCTCAAGTAATTCTCGTGCAGTTCCTTCTTCCGAAATCTGAGGGACGAGTTTACCCTGTATTGCTTCTTGAAGAATTGTTTTCTTTAGCCTTTCGCCAATAGTTGAATTCAGAGAATTCAATTCGCTTTGAAATTTATCATAATTATCTACGATTGGCAAGACTTCCTGTAATTTATCGCATATCCTATCTTGTTCCTTACGTGGTGGAAAATCCACTCAAAGTAGCCCCCTTAATTCAGAGCAAT
>ULWK01016011.1_pt1 | contig 11600 bp, 10 predicted proteins | sample 1960281 | NCBI WGS metagenome assembly ULWK01 (sample SAMEA4835810, study PRJEB28245) | human gut metagenome | biome: gut microbiome; material: fecal sample | place: Denmark | collected 2008 | reverse complement strand
TGAACTCCATATAAAATATCCCCCGCTGCCTGTCCATTGACCGAACAGGCGGCGGGGGATTTGTGTTTTGGGGCAGGTAAACAAAGCGTCGGTTGCCTTTTGGTGCGTGGTATGCTATCCTTTTTCCAAAGGATGTGAGCACAATGGATGCGAAAACGTTCGGGGCATTTCTCGCCCGGATGCGCAAGTCACAGGGATTAACACAGGCAGAGCTGGCCCAGCAGCTGCATGTAACAGATAAGGCTGTCAGCCGATGGGAACGCGGGGTCGGCCTGCCGGACATCAACACGCTGGAACCACTGGCCGACGCGCTGGGGCTGACCCTTGCCGACCTGATGCACTGCCGTGACCCGCAGGAAGCAGATATTGCACCGGAAGTCCCGCTGGAAGATTTCTTTACCCTGCTGCGCCGTCAACAATCCATTGACTGGCGCTCGGTACGGGCAGTTTTGTTTTGGCTCAGTGCCGCACTGGCCATCTGGGGCATCCTCGCCTGCCCGGGCCGGATGGCCGTCCACTGGCGTACCCTGAGCAATGGGAACCTGCAGGCAGACGGCTGGCTTCCCTCCTGGGTGTTTTTCCCATTGTTTGTCGGGATAGAATTTCTCTCGCTGGAGCTCTGGAACAACTTTGAGCAGACCGGCTACTACCGACACTGGGGTGAGATAGGTGCCTCCGTCACCCGCTCCATGAACTTCTGCTCCCCTACTGTCCGGCTCTGGAAGTTTGTGCTCGATCTGCTGTTCTTCTTCGGGTTCGGCTTCGCGATCCCCTGCGCTGAGATGATGGCGATTCTGATCAACTGAAAAAAAGGAAAGCCCTCCCATCGCACAAGCGAAAGGAGGGCTTTCTATAATCTTATCAGAAGTTTCCCCGTTCTTCTATTCCTCTGATTTTAAGATCATTTACTTTTCGTTCTTTGCCCGGCGTTCTTTCAGATCGCTTTCCATCTGCGCCAGGGTCTTTTTATCCAGATTGAACACCACGCCGTACGCAATGATCATCATGATATAGCTTCCCAGATACATGACCGGCACCAGATAGCGCATCCGGGTTGCCACTTCGATCGTCTGTGCAGCCTTCAGAGATGCATCATAGCCCAGTTTGGTTGCCAGAACAAGGCCCAGAGAAGGTCCGATGCCCTGTGCAAGCTTACGGAAGAAGGAGTGCAGTGCATAGGTAGTGCCTTCTTCTCGCACACCAAATTTCCACTCGTTATAATCGATCGCATCTGCCATCAGAGACCAGCTCAGGCAGCTTCCGATACCGCCGCCCAGCATTGCAATGATCTGACACAGGACATAAAGGCTGAGACCCCGGCCGTCCGGTGTGATGGGCAGAACCAGCATCAGGACGTATGCCAGCGCACAGACAACCGAACCAAAGGTCACGGCTTCTTTCTTGCCAAAGCGCTTGACGATACGGCTCACAAAAGGACTGAAGATGAAAACGCCAAAGTAGGAGATCATACCCACAATGCCGGAGATCTTTGCATTCTTGAAATAAGCCTGGAACAGGATCTGACCTGCAGTAGAGGCACCATACATACCAATAAACGTTGCGATAGGTGCCAGCGTTGCGCCCACAGCCGGGCGATTATGGATAAAGTTGTTGAATGCCTTTATGATGTTGAACTTAGGTGCATCCTCTTTCAGAGTGATCGTGGTGTCCACACGCACCTTTGTGTTCGTGACCATAAAGCGGAAGCAGATCAGACCGATCACACCCATGATCAGAGCAATGACAAACATCTGCTCACCACGCAGGTTGTTCTGGTTATCATAAATGATCACCGGAATCAGCATACCGGTCAGAAGCGCACCGCCCATAGAACCAATGGAGCGGAAAGTCGACAGCTGTGCACGCTGGATCGGGTCATCCGAGATCAGAGACAGCATCGAGCCATACGGCACATTTGCAACGGTGTAGAAAGCATCCCAAATCATATAGCCTGCCACAAACAGAATGTTCTTGACCATACCGGGAGCCTGCGGGAACGGCAGATAGCAAAGTGCACCGGCCACGGTCAGGCCGATCGCACCGAACCAGATATAGGCAAGGAACTTGTTCCGGCGGTATTTGTGCGTATCCGCATCTACCATTGCTCCGATAATAGGATCGTTGATTGCGTCCCAGATCTGCACGATCAGCAGAAGGGATGCCATCAGGTAGTTGTCGATCCCCATAAACTGCGTCCAATAAATCGTCAGGTAACCTTTGAGCGCAAAACTCATATTGCAGCCAAAGTCACCCGCTGCGTATGCAAGTTTATCACGCAATCCAAACCCTGCAGACGCATCCACTGTTGATTTCCCCATGAAAATACTCCTTTCTGAATTTTCCGGACAATTTTGGCACACCGCCCGCAAGCCGTATGCATATTTATGAATCCATGATACGGCATCTCTTTCCAAAATGTTAGAATTTTTTTACGATTCCGCCTGAAGAATTTACGGTTTAAAAGTATTTCTTGTTGTATTCTTTAATTTGTGCAGCGTTTTCGTGATTCTGCACAAGCAATCTTTTCTTTTTTGTATGCAAAATATTTTTTCTTAGCCGAATCTTTTCTTTGTTGAGAACGGCGTTGTGCGCCGAGCATAAAGCAAGGGCCATTGCACGAGAATCTGTGCAATGGCCCTTGCTTTCTATTGTTTCTTATTTCGCCGCCTCAAACTCAGCTTCGATCTCCTTCGAGGGGGCGGGGGTGACCAAGCTGACCACCACGCAGACCAGCAGTGAGGTCAGGAAGGCGGGCAGCAGCTCATAGATGCTGAACACGCCGCCCAGCGGGCTGATGAGGTACTTCCAGACAAAGACCATCAGGCCGCCGGCGAGCATCCCGGCCAGCGCACCCTGCCAGTTGCAGCGCTTCCAGAACAGGGCGCAGAGCATCACAGCACCATACGCGCCGCCGAAACCGGCCCATGCAAAGCTGACGATGCCGAACACGCTGGAATTGGGGTCACGGGCCAGCACCACGCCCACCACACTGACGCAGACGATGGTCAGGCGGGCAGCAAACAGGCTCTGGCGTTCGGTCAGCTTCATGTGGCCGAACTCCTGCAGGATGTTCTGGGAGACGCTGGACGCGGCAGCAAGCATCTGGCTGTCGGCGGTGGACATGGTGGCGGCAAGGATGCCCGCCAGGATCAGGCCCGCCAGCACGGCTGCCAGAATGCCGTGCTGTGCAATGAGGTTTGCAATGCGGACGATGACCGTCTCGCTGGAGGAGCCGCTCAGGTATTCCAGCGCGCCTGCCTTGGTCATGCCAAGGCCTACCATGCCGATGATGATGGAGGCGGTCATGGCAATGACGACCCACACGCTGGCAATGCGGCGGCTGAGTACCAGCTTCTTTTCATCCTCAATGGCCATGAAGCGGAGCAGGATGTGGGGCATTCCGAAGTAGCCCAGGCCCCACGCCATGGTGGAGACGATGTCCAGCAGACTGTACGAGGTGGCCGTACCCTCGGCGGCGTTGTGGCTGGCCATCATGGTCAGGTAGCCGGGCAGGCTCTGGGCGTTGGCCACAACGGCATCCCAACCGCCTGCCGCGCCAATGCCGTACACCAGCACAGCCATAAGGGCCAGACTCATCACGATGGACTGGATGAGGTCGGTGGTGGTAACGGCGCGGAAGCCGCCCGTGATGGTATAGCCCACGATGACGCAGGCCGAGACCACCATGGCCGCCATGTAATCCACGCCGAACAGGCTGTGGAACAGCTTGCCGCAGGCGGCAAAGCCCGAAGCCGTGTAGGGCACAAAGAACACGATGATGATCACCGCGCCCAGTGCGTTGAGCAGATTGCGCTGGTCATGGAAGCGCAGGGACAGGAACTGCGGCACGGTGATGGCTTCCAGATTGGCCGAATACCGCCGCAGCCGCCGGGCCACGATGAGCCAGTTCAGCCAGGTGCCCAGCGCCAGGCCGATGGCGGTCCAGCCGGGCGAGGCGATGCCGGTGAGGTAGGCAAGGCCCGGCATTCCCATCAGCAGCCAGCTGGACATATCGCTGGCTTCGGCGCTCATGGCCGTGACCAGCGGGCCCATTTTGCGGCCGCCGAGGTAGAAATCGGTGCTGTCGTTGTTGGACTTGCTGTATGCAAACCCAACCAACAGCATTGCCACCAGATAGATGATGATGGTGGCGATGATGCAGATGTTGGTCATATACTTTTTCCCCCTTGTCTTTCCAAATGAAAGTACGCTTCGATTTTACCACAGTAAAGCATCAAAGTGCAAGTCTTTTGGCAAAACTTTGTCCTGATTCGCCAAAAGTCCACGAGTGGCGGACAAAAAGTTTTCAAATTGACCGGAAACATCCGGCCCCGGGATTTTTCTTGCAAAATCCCGGAAATCTGTTATACTACCAATCCAGGGGGTTAGTGTATATGAAAGAATCCAAAACCATACAAGCTGTACCGGGCTCCGGTGTGGTGTGGCAGGCCTTCCGGGCCGCCGCACCCCAGACCGTGCCGGTGTTTGCAGGCTATCTCGTGTTGGGCATGGGCTACGGCATCTATGTACAGAGCCTTGGCCTGCCCGTCTGGATGCCTATGCTCATGGGCACCGTGGTCTACGGCGGCTCGCTGGAATTTGTGCTGGCAAGCCTGCTGCTGGGGACCTTTTCCCCACTGTCGGCTTTTCTGATGGCGCTGATGATCCAGGCGCGGCACCTGTTCTACGGTCTGGCCATGCTGGAGCGGTACAAGGGCTACGGCCTGCGCAGCTTTTACATGATCTTTGCCATGAGCGACGAGACCTTTTCCATCACCTGCTCTGCAGAGCCGCCGCAGGGGATCGACCGGGGCTGGTTCATGTTCTTCATCACCCTGCTGGACCAGTTCTACTGGGTCGCCAGCGCCGGGCTGGGGGCCGTGGTGGGGTCGGTGCTCCCCTTCAGCACCAGGGGCGTGGATTTCGTGATGACCGCCATGTTCGTGGTCATCTTCCTCAATCAGTGGGAAAAGGAAAAGCAGCATTACAGCGGCATCATCGGGCTGGCCGTGCCGCTGGTCTGCCTGGTCCTTTTTGGTTCCGGCAGCTTCCTGCTGCCCTCCATGGCCTGCATTCTGGTGCTGCTGCTGGTTTTGCGCAAGCCCATTGAGCGGGCCGACGGCATCGTCCCCGGCCAAACGGAGAAGCAGAAGGAGGCGGCGCAATGACCACGTTCCAGATGGGCCTGACCATTGCGGTGTGCACGGCGGCGACCATGCTCACCCGCTTTCTGCCCTTTTTGATCTTTTCCTCCAAGGACCAGCAGCCGCCCGAGGTGGTACAGTATCTGGGCCGGGTGCTTCCCGCCGCCATCTTCGGAATGCTGATCCTCTACTGCCTGAAAAGCGTCACACCCTTTGCGGGCAGTCACGGCATCCCCGAGGCCATTGCCATTGCTGTGACCATCGCCCTGCACCGGTGGAAGCACCAGACACTGGTCTCCATCACCGGCGGTACGGTGTGTTATGTGCTGCTGGTGCAGCTGGTGTTCGCATAACAGAAACGGGAGGTGCCGGTGGGGCATCTCCCGTTTGTTTCAATGATAGAATGTATCAAAATTGATCTGCCGGTAGAACCGCTGCTGGAGCTGGTCAAAATTCTCGCAGTCCTGGGCCAGCAGCCACATGACCTTGGTGACAACGGCCTCAATGGTCATATCGTGGGCCTCCAGGAAGCGGAAGCGGTTCTTGACCCGCTTGCCCACCTCGTAAATGCCCACATCGCTGCCCTCATAAGTGACCTGCGTGGTCAGGATCAGGATCTTGTGGGTCTTGTCGTAATCGCCCAGCTCCTCGGCAAAGGCATCCATGAGCCGCTGGGGAATGCCGCCCACGCCAAAGCTTTCCACAATGACGCAGTCATATTGTTGAAAGATGGCCGGGATAAGTTCCGGTCCAAGGCCGGGGGTCAGCTTGAGCAGGAACACTTTTGGGTTCAGCGCCCGGCCAAACTCCACCGGGCCGGTGGGCCAGGGCGAAGCCACATACCGTACCAGCCGGTCGCCCTGCACCAGCGCCAGCGCCGGGAAGTTGACCGACGCAAAGGCATCGTAGCTGATGGTCTTGTTCTTCTTGGCGCGGGTGCCCGCAATGACATGCCCGCCAAACACCACCATCACACCCCGGCTGCCCGGGTCAAGGGCGCAGATCACGCTGTCCCGCAGGTTCTTCTTGGCATCGGTGATCTCATTGGAAATGGGCTGCTGGGCACCCGTGAGGATGATGGGCTTGTCCGCATTCTGGATAAGGTAGGACAGCGCCGCCGCCGAGTAGGCCAGCGTATCGGTGCCGTGGCAGATGATAAAGCCATCGTAAAGCGCATAGTTTTCCTGCACGGCCTTGGCCATCATCAGCCAGTGCTCCGGGCCAAGGTCGGTGCTGTCGATGCTGCACAGGTTGAGCGTTTCCGGGCAGCAGAGCTGCTGCAATTCCGGCAGATGGGCCAGCAGCTCCTCGCTGGTCAGAACAGGCTTGAGCCCCTGTGCGGTGCGCACGCTGGCAATGGTGCCGCCGGTGGTGATAAAAAGCAGGCGCTGCTTGGACATAGGTTTTTCCCCTCCATGGTGTCGATTCTTGCGATATTTTCAGTATAGCACAGTTCGTCGGAGATGAAAAGTGCGGGGAGTTGAGGTATAATAGTTATCATAAGATCAAACAGTCCTCTGTACAACCTACCATAAGGAGAAACTGCCATGTCTAACATTGTGATCATTGGTTCCGGCCCCGCAGGTGTCTCGGCGGCATTGTATGCCGCGCGCGCCGGGGTGCAGACCACCGTTCTGACCAAGGGCCCCGGCGCACTGGACCGGGCCGAGCTCATCCAGAACTACTACGGCTTTGCCGAACCCATCACCGGTGCCGAGCTGGAACGCCGGGGCATCGAAGGTGCCAAGGCCGTGGGGGTGGAGTTCGTCACCACCGAGGCCGTGGGCCTGACCTACACCGACAAGCTGACCGTGGAGACGTTGGCTGGGGATTTCCCTGCCGATGCTGTCATTCTGGCCACGGGGGCTTCCCGGGCAGCGCCCCGCATTCCGGGCCTTGCCGGGCTGGAGGGCCACGGCGTGAGCTACTGCGCCACCTGCGATGCCTTTTTCTACCGCGGCAGGGATGTGGCCGTGCTGGGCAGCGGAGAGTATGCCCTGCACGAGGTACAGGCCCTGCTGCCCGTGGCCCACAGCGTCACCCTGCTCACGGGCGGAGCCCCGCTGACGGCACAGTTCCCGCCGGAGGTGGCCGTGCGGACGGAAGCCGTGGAAGCCATCCTCGGTGAAGAGCGGGTCAACGGCGTGCAGCTGAAAGACGGCGGGACACTGGAAGTCTCCGGCGTGTTCGTGGCGCTGGGCGTGGCAGGCAGCACTGCCCTGGCCCGCAAGCTGGGGGCCGAGGTGAACGGCAGCCGGATCGTGGTGGATGACCACATGCAGACCTCCCTGCCCGGCCTGTATGCCGCCGGAGACTGCACCGGCGGGCTGCTGCAGGTCGCCAAGGCCGTGTACGAGGGTGCCGTGGCAGGCACCGAAGCCGCCAAAGCCCTGCGGAAATGACCCAGACAGAAAAAGGACGCTGTGCCGCAGGGCACAGCGTCCTTTTATTGCTTTGCTCAGCTCTTGCAGCCGGATTCCTCTTCGATGCCGGTGAAATCGCTGGCCTCCGCGATCTTGGTGGTATCGAACTTGCCGTTCTCATCCTTGGGGGCAACGGCAGGGCCTGCCTCCACAGGATTCACGGTCGTTTCCTCTGCCGCAGGCTTTTCCTCGGCAGGCTCCTCTGCCCGGGCAGCTTCCACCACCGGGGCTGCGGGCGCAGTCTCGGGCTCGGCAGGAGCCTTTTCAAAGGCAGGGGGCCATGCGTCACCGGGAGTGGTCTCCTTGGCCTCGCCCTCGGCGTAGGCTTCGGCAGTCTTTTCGGCCTCGGCGGGGTCCTTTTCAGCTTCCTCGGGGAACTCCACGTTTTCGACGTGGAGCGGGTCCTTGTCGTTCAGAACTTTGTCCAGCACGACGATGGCGGCACCGGTAACAGCCACAGCGGCAGCGGCACCCAGAACACGGAACAGAGTTTTCATGGTGAAGTCCTCCCTGTATAAGATAGGATTAAGAGAATGTTACGACATCGTTCTGCGGCTTTTCGGCGGGCTCCACCGAAATGGCGGTCAGCACCGGGCCTTTGCCGCGGTAGATGTTGTGGAACTTGTAATTGACTTTGGCGGTCACAGTGACCCAGGCGCGCTGCTCCAGTGCCTTGTAGCCATCATAGCTGCAGGGGAAGCCCACGAACTGGATATCCTGCACGCAGCAGGTCATTGCAAAACGGCCGGGCACAAAGCTGTTTTTGCCCGCGCGGTTGGTCTGGCAGACCTGCGCCAGGAACCGGACGGTCTTGCCCACGTACTTCTGGGGCTCGTCCTGGCAGTCCATATACCAGATGCCGAAATCGTCCTCACCGATCTCGACGATCGGGGCGTTCAGATCGAAGGGCAGCGGGTCGGGAATGTCATCGTATGCCACGCTGCCGTCGGCGAACTCATAGGCGATATCGCACTTGCGGGAGGCCTGACGCACCAGCTTGTGCAGCTCCTGACGGGCGGCATCGTTGTTCACGGCCTCGGCGCGGTTGAACACGATCAGCTCACTGCGGGCGATCTTGTCCAGCAGCAGAGAGCGCATGGAGTTGTCGCGGGCGTAGGTCAGAGCCGTGGTGCCGTCGGCCGTGGCAATGCACTGGTAGACGATCCAGTTCTCGGGCAGGTTGTTGGCCAGATCCTGCAGCAGCCACATGCCGTTGTACTCAATGACCACACGGCCTGCGCCGGATTCTTTTTCGAGCCTGGCCAGATTCTGGGGGTTCAGCTCCGCCTTATCCTCGAGGACCTTCAGGGTCACGCCGGGGAAGGCGAACTTCTTCTCGTTATATTCTTCCTCGCCCTCTTCGCAGACCAGCAGCAGGGTCTTGTCGCCGGAGTCGAAATTGGGGTCTTCAAAGGTCTCCTGAATGAACTTGGTCTTGCCGCTTTCGAGGAAGCCCACAAACAGGTAAACCGGAATCTCGTTTGCCATAATCGGTTTTTCTCCTTACACAACTTGCAGCTCAGCAGCCAAACAGTGCGGCAATGGCCTTTTCGTCCAGCTTGGAGCCGATGACGACCAGCTTGCCGCCCACGTCGGCACCGCGCTGACGCACTTCCCACTCGCCGGGGACGTAATCGAACTCCAGCCAGCCGTCGGCACCGCCGTCCACGATGCCCTTGGAGCGCAGGATCATGCCGTACTTGCCGCCGTCCAGCTCGGTCAGTGCATGCTCGATGTCTGCCTTGCTGAACTTCTTGGCCGTCTCGACACCCCAGCTGGTGAACACCTCATCGGCATCGTGATCGTGGTGATGGTGGTGGTGATGGCCGCAGCAGCAGTGGCCGTCCTCATCGTGGTGATGATGCTCATGCTCATCATGGTCATCGTCATCCTCATGGTCGTGGTCGTGATGGTGGCAGCAGTGCTCCTCGTGGTCATCATCCTCGTGGTCGTGGTGATGCTCGTGCTCGTCCTCATCATCGTCGTCATCGTCATCGTGATCATGGTGGTGATGGCCGCAGCTGCACACACCGTTCTCATCGTAATGATGGTGATGATGCTCGTGCTCTTCTTCCTCGTCCTCCTCGGCGTGCTTCTCATTGGCCTTGGCAGCCATGGCGATCAGCTCTGCCTTGAAATCGTCCTTGGAGGACATGGCCTTCAGGATCTGCTCGCCGGTCAGGGAATCCCATGCGGTGGTCACGATGGTAGCGGTGGGATTCTTCTCGCGCAGCATGGCGACCGCAGCAGCGATCTTCTCCTCGCTGGCGGTCTGGGTGCGGCTCAGGATGATGCAGCTTGCGTGGCTGATCTGATCATCATAGAACTCACCGAAGTTCTTCATATACATCTTGACCTTGTTGACATCGGCCACGGTGACAAAGCTGTTCAGCTTCACATCCAGGTGCTCAGCCACACCCTCTACAGCGCGGGTGACATCGCTCAGCTTGCCCACACCGGAGGGCTCAATGACGATGCGGTCGGGGTGGTACTGCTCCACCACCTGCTGCAGAGCGGCACGGAAATCGCCCACCAGAGAGCAGCAGATGCAGCCTGCGTTCAGCTCGTTGATCTGGATGCCGGACTCCTTCAGGAAGCCGCCGTCGATGCCGATCTCACCAAACTCGTTTTCGATCAGGACCACCTTCTGGCCCGCAAAGGATTCCTTGATGAGCTTCTTGATCAGAGTCGTCTTGCCGGCACCAAGGAAGCCGGAGAAAATATCAATATTCGTCATAATGCTGTATGCCTCTTTCTTTTTCCAAAAGCCCGCAAGGGCCGTTCAGCAATCAGAGCCGCAGAGTGCTGGCTCAAAAATCTTACACTCCTATTATAACAAGGCTGTCAATGGGAAACCGCCTTTTTTGATGAGAAAATTGTAACTTTTTTTGCAGTTTGGCAGCGTTTTCAGAAAACGCTGCCTCCCGGACACAAAAAAGCCCCCGGAATGGGGGCAGAACGCATAGAACCCATACAAAAACACAGCCCCGCTTTGGCGAAGGAGAAGCCAAAGCGGGGCTGTATTCAATGAAGGAGAAATGATGGGAATATCAGGTTACAGATTCAGTTCAAACTGTTCTGCCGTGATTGTTGCTTTGCCATCGGCAGCAAAGGTAATGCCGTCGGCAGACTGGGGGGTGTAGATCCATGCGGTCATGGTCTGCTCACCATCGTTGGCGAAAACTTCGATGCTGTTTTTATCCAGCAGGATGCGGAGCTTGAGCGCACCATTCTGGCTGCGCACCTTGCAGCTGCGGCGGTGAACGATGTCGGCACGGGAACCGGCATAGCTGCGATCCAGCGTCAGCTCGGAAGTGTAGGGATCGTAGGTCAGGCTGGTGTGATGGTCTGCGTCAGCAGCCAGTTTCAGGGTAAAGGAGCGGTACTCGCCGGGCTGCACCGTGACGGTCAGGTCGGCCACACGGCCCTTGATGCCTTCCAGAGAAGTTTCGCTTTGCACCGTCACATTTTCGTGGAAAGTGCGCTTACCGTGGACGGCATCCAGCTCCCGCACGGGGGTCTGAAGAATGCGCCCATCCTTGATGTGCAGTTCGCGCGGGCAGATGGTCTGCCCGAACCACTTGCAGCCCTGGGGCTTATCTTCGGTGTCCGACCAGGTCTGCAGCCATGCCGTCATGATGCGGCGGCCATCCGGGGCAAGGGTGGTCTGGGTGGCGTAGAAGTCGATGCCGCCGTCCATCAGCTGCACATTTTCCTTGGTGAAAGTGTGGGTGGCTTCGTCGTAGCTGCCGATGAAGGCAATGACGTTGTGACCATTGTGGAACTCGCCCTTGGGCAGCATCTCCATGGGTCCCAGCATCAAGACCTGCTTGCCATCCAGCGGGAAGAAGTCCGGGCACTCCCACATTTTTCCGTACTGATTGTTGCAGCGTTCCAGCACCGTGACAAAGTGCCAGTCGAAGCCGTCCTTGCTCTGGAACAGTGCCGCTGCGCCGCTGCCGTCCTCGGCCCGGCAGACGGTGACGGCGGAGTAGGTGCCATCGGCCTCACGCCAGATCTTGGGGTCCCGGAA
>ULWK01053603.1_pt1 | contig 11810 bp, 8 predicted proteins | sample 1960281 | NCBI WGS metagenome assembly ULWK01 (sample SAMEA4835810, study PRJEB28245) | human gut metagenome | biome: gut microbiome; material: fecal sample | place: Denmark | collected 2008 | reverse complement strand
TGCGTGCACCTTCGTCTGCCCCGCCAAGCGCCTGCTTACGCAGTCCTGCCGTCAGGGCAAAAAGGTGATTACGACCCGCAAGAAGGCGGAAGCCGCGAAGAAAGCCGCGGCAGAAGCTGCAAAGAAGGCTGCTGAAGAGCAGTCCAAGAAGGAGGCATAACACCATGCAGAATAATCTTGTGATGACCTCCTCGCCCCACCTGCGCGACCATAGCAGCACGCAGCGCATCATGCAGGAGGTTTGTCTGGCGCTGCTGCCGGCTGGCATTGCGGGCGTTATCATCTTCGGCTTGAGCGCGCTGATGCTCATCTGCGTGTCCGTGGCAACCTGTGTTCTATCTGAATTTGTGTGGGAAAAGCTGACGAAGCAGACGGTGACGATTGGCGACTGGAGCGCCGTCGTGACGGGTCTGTTGCTGGCGTACAACCTCCCGGCGAACGCGCCGTGGTGGCTGGCGGTGGTTGGCGGCGTGATTGCCATCGTCCTCGTCAAGCAAATGTTCGGCGGCATCGGCAGCAACTTCATGAACCCGGCGCTGACCGCGCGCGCGATTCTGTTCGTCAGCTGGTCTGCGCTGATGAGCAGCTATCCGCAGTCCAACTTCGTCGTGGATGCGACGACCTCCGCAACGCCCCTCGGCTTGCTGAGCAAGGGCGTTTCCGGCGTGAACTTTATGGATCTGCTGCTGGGCAACTGCGGCGGTGTGCTGGGCGAAACCTGCAAGCTGGCGATTCTCGTCGGCGGCATTTACCTGTGCGTCCGCAAGATTGCTGACTGGCGCATCCCGGTGTCCTTCATCGCGACCGTGTTCGTCTGCTACCTGATTAAGGATGGCGCTGAAATGGCAATTTATCAGGTATTTGCGGGCGGCTTGATGCTCGGCGCGTTCTTCATGGCGACTGACTATGCGACCAGCCCGGTGACGGTGCCTGGCCGCGTGATCATGGGCATTGGCTGCGGTCTGCTGCTGTTCATCATCCGTGCCTACGCGAACTACCCCGAAGGCTGCTCCTTCGCGATTCTGTTCATGAACGTCTGCACGCCCCTGATTGACCGCTTCACCGCGCCGCATCCGTTTGGGGAGGTGAAAAAGCATGGCTAATCAGAAGAAAACCTTCATGAGTGTCCTGCTGAATGGCCTGATTTGGGAGAATCCGACGTTTGTACTGATGCTGGGTATGTGCCCGACGCTGGCCATCACCACGTCCGGCATGAACGGCATCGGCATGGGTCTGGCGGTCACGGCTGTGCTGATTTTCTCGAATCTGTTCATCAGCCTGCTGCGCAACATCATCCAGGACAGCGTGCGCATTCCGGCGTACATCATCATCATCGCGTCCTTCGTGACGATGATTGACATGCTGCTCAAGGCGTTCCTGCCGGATTTGTCGCAGGCGCTGGGCATGTTTATCCCGCTGATTGTTGTCAACTGCATCATCTTTGCCCGTGCGGAGTCCTTCGCGTCTAAGAATCCGCCGGTGCTGAGCATTGCGGACGGCCTGGGCATGGGGCTGGGCTTCACCTTCGCCATCACGCTGCTGTCCGTCATTCGTGAGCTGCTGGGCAACGGTACGTTCTTTGGTCTGCAGGTGATGCCCGCCAGCTATCAGCCGATGGGTATCATGACGCAGGTTCCCGGCGGCTTCATCACGCTGGGTCTGCTGCTGATTCTGGTCAATGCACTGTCGAATAAGTCGAAAAAGAAGGGGGCGGCAGCATGAGCAACATTTGGGCGAATCTGCTGACGATTCTTGTCGGCGGTCTGCTGGTCAATAACTTTGTCATGAACCGCTTCCTCGGTTGCTGCCCGTTCCTCGGCGTTTCCAAGCAGTACGACACGGCGAAGGGCATGTCGATGGCGGTTATCTTCGTCATGACGCTCGCCAGCTTCATTACTTGGTTCGTGCAGCACCTGATTCTGGTGCCGCTGCACCTGGAATACATGCAGACGATTGCGTTCATCCTCGTCATTGCCGTGCTGGTCGGCATTGTGGAAATGGCGCTGAAGAAAATTTCCCCCTCGCTGTATCAGTCGCTGGGCGTGTACCTGCCGCTCATCACCACTAACTGCGCTGTGCTGGGCGTGGCGATTCTGAACGTGGATAATGGCTACAACCTGCTGGAAAGCACGTTCAACGGCTTCTGCGCGGCGGCGGGCTTCGGTCTGGCGATGATTCTCTTCTCCTGCATCCGCGAGCGTCTGGCGCTTGCGAACATGCCCAAGTGGATGAACGGCTTCCCCGGCGCGCTGATTACGGCGGGTCTGATGGCGATTGCGTTCATGGGCTTCGGCGGCTTAATCGGCTGAGGAGGGAAGGCGGATGACGGTTGTGAATATCCTCATTGCGGCGGTTGCGCTGGGCCTGATGGGGTTGCTCTTCGGTCTGCTGCTGATGGGCACGGAGAAGGTCTTTGCCATTCCGGCGGATGAAAAGCGTGACGCTGTGCGCGCTGCGCTTCCGGGTGCGAACTGCGGCGCTTGCGGCTATCCCGGCTGCGACGGCTGTGCGGATGCGATTGCTTGCGGCAAAGCGCCCGTGAACGCCTGCCCGGTCGGCGGCAAGCCCGTTGCGGACAAGATTTCCGCGATTATGGGCAATGCGGAAGCAGCAGACGCCGTTCGCAAGGTCGCCAGCGTAATCTGCCAAGGTGATTCCGAGCATTGCAAGGAGAAGTTTGAGTACCGCGGCATTCAGGACTGCGTGGCTGCATCCGTCGTCAATGACGGCAACAAGGCTTGCAAGTTCGCGTGCCTTGGTCTGGGTACCTGCGCGCGCGTCTGCCCGTTCGACGCGATTCATGTTGACCCGGTGAAGAAGATTGCCGTGGTGGACGACGAGAAGTGTGTCGCGTGCGGCAAGTGCGTGGCGATTTGCCCTAAGGGTGTGCTGAGTCTGCGTCCGGTGACGGAGGATGTGACGGTTCGCTGCCGCAACACTGAACCCGCCAAGAAGGTGCTGTCTGCCTGCTCGACTGGCTGTATTCACTGCGGCAAGTGCTTCCGCGCCTGCCCGCATGGTGCGATTACGATGACGAACGGTCTGCCGGTCATTGATCAGAGCAAGTGCCAGCACTGCATGGCGTGTGCGGACGCTTGCCCGACGAAGGCAATGTGGGCGAACTTCGACAAGCGGAAGGTTTCCGCGTAATTTGGGATTAGAAAAGGACGTGCGGCTGTGAAAGGCTGGCACGTCCTTTTTGATGTGTTGCAATGCGCCTAAAGAGGGGATTGCAGGGGAGTGTGGCTATGGTTGCAAGCCCGGCTGGGCGCTCGTGCCAATTGGCGCGACAATGTGGAGCTGGTCGAGATTGCGGCTTGGGGGCGCTCCAGCGGGAGCGCAAAGTTACAACCGCTGCGCTGAAAGCGCTTTGCTGTTCAGCGTCGGGCGGCGGAGTTGACTTCGCTATCATACTTCTTCCGCGTGTTGCTCTTTTATTCACCACGCAAAATATTCGGAAGCGAAAGCGTCCATGCCGGCGTCCCATCCACCTCAAACAGCGTCTGATTCTCCCATGCGCATCCACCGAACCATGCGCCCGCGTCCTGCGGGTCATACCCACCGGCATAGCTGCTCGCCCAGCCCGAACCGAACTGTTCCCACAGCTTACTCTGTTCTTCCCAGCTATTTCCCGGCACCGGAATCCACGCCGGTTCCCAGTAGCAGACGCCGAGTGCGCCCGCCTGAATCGCTGTTTCGACCGTTTCACGGAAATCCGCCGCCTGACCGTCGCGGGAAATATCCTGCTTCATGTCGCACCACTCATTCGGGACGCTGTTCGGGTGTGTATCGAGGTTATTCGTTGTGAACGGGTAGGATGTTTCGGCGATGAAGACGTCTTTACCGAAATTCTCGCGCACATCCGCCATCAGTTCTGACAAATTCTCCAGCGAGCCATGCCAATAGCTGTAATAACTGTACGCCATCACGTCGAAATCAACCGGCGTATCGCCCTCGCAGACCTCACGGATGTACTTCTTCGCGTCCGATTGACTGACGTTGGTGAAATGCACTGCCACCAACGCATCGGGCAGGGTTGCGCGGACAGCGGCGCTCCCGGCGTTCATCAGCTGATTGCGCCCATTTGTGCTCCATTCGCCCGCCATGCCGCCGTTAATCTCGTTGCCGACCTGCACCATCCAGATGTCCACGCCCGTTGCGGCAATCTGCGTCAGCGCATCCGTCGTGAAGGCGTAGAGTGCGCTGCACTTCTGCGTCAAATCCATCGTGACCCATGCCTTCGGGGACATTTGCTTCGCGGGGTCAGCCCAGAAGTCACTGTAATGGAAGTCAACGATGAGCGACAGCCCGGCTTCCTTGCATCGGCGGGCGATTTCCACCGCGTTCGCCACGCCGCAGTTGCCGCCGCCGTAGCCTCTGCCGTCCTCGTCGAATGGGTCGTTCCAAACGCGGACGCGCACGGTGTCCCAGCCTGCTTCCTTCAGCAGAACGAACAAGTCTGTCGGCTCGCCGTCGCGGTTGCGGTAGACAACGCCGCTGTTTTCCTCGCTCAGCACGGTGGAAACATCCGCGCCGAAGCGGAAAGATGCAGGGAAGGCATCATCCTCCGCGAGCGCCAAATGTGGCAAAAGCAGGGCAACAGACAACAAACAAGCGAGTAGCCTATTCACAATAACGCCTCCTTCTCACGAACAAAAACAGCAAATTCACGACGAAGTGATGCCTTCATTATATCAAAAAGGGTGTCTTGCGTCAAGAAAATAGAGAAACATTGATTTTTGAAGGCAGCATGTAAATACTATCATGCTCAAAAATGCCCAAATTCCCGCTGAAAATGTGAACAACATCTTGCAAAAAGCAACGAAAAATAGTATAATCAAATAGGATAGCCAGCAGAATGTGTTTGCGATGGAGGAATGGCACGGTGTTTTCCGTGGCTAATTTCAGGCAAATGTTTTCTGCGCGGAAGTTTCTTCCGCAGTATGTAAAAAAGGAGTGTTTCCAATGGCGAAGAAGTATGTGTACCTCTTCAAGGAAGGCAACGCCAACATGCGTGAGCTGCTGGGCGGCAAGGGCGCGAACCTCGCTGAGATGACCAATCTCGGTATGCCCGTGCCTCAGGGCTTCACCGTCACCACCGAAGCCTGCACCCGGTATTATACCGACGGCAAGGTGATTGGTGACGATATCGTCGAGCAGATTTATGCTGCTCTGGCGGAGACCGAAAAGGTGGCCGGCAAGAAGTTCGGCGACGACAAGGATCCTTTCCTTGTTTCTGTCCGCTCCGGCGCTCGTGCCTCCATGCCCGGCATGATGGATACCATTCTGAATCTGGGCCTGACGGACGTGTCTGTTGTGGGTCTGGCGAACCTGACCAACAACCCGCATTTCGCGTATGACGCGTATCGCCGTTTCATCGCCATGTTCTCTGACGTGGTTATGGAAATCCCGAAGAACGAATTTGAAGCGGTTCTGGACGAATTCAAGGAGAAGAAGGGCGTCAAGTACGACCGCGACCTCTCTGCGGATGACCTGAAGGAAGTCGTCGTTCGTTTCAAGGAAATCTACAAGAAGCACATGGGCGTGGACTTCCCGCAGGACCCCAAGGTCCAGCTGATGGAAGCCGTCAAGGCCGTGTTCCGTTCTTGGGACAACCCGCGTGCCATCTACTATCGCCGCATGAACGATATTCCGGGCGACTGGGGCACTGCCGTCAACGTGCAGTCCATGGTCTTCGGCAACATGGGCGAAACCTCCGGCACGGGCGTTGCCTTCACGCGCAACCCCTCCACGGGCGAAAAGAAGCTGTACGGTGAGTACCTGCTGAACGCTCAGGGCGAGGACGTCGTGGCTGGGATCCGTACCCCCGAACCCATCTCCCACCTGCAGGAGCAGATGCCCGATGTGTACCAGCAGTTTGTGGACATCGCCACCAAGCTGGAAGCGCACTATCGCGACATGCAGGACATGGAATACACCATTGAACGCGGCAAGCTGTACATGCTGCAGACCCGTAACGGCAAGCGTACCGCGGCGGCTGCGCTGAAGATCGCTGTTGATCTGGTGGATGAAGGCGTGCTGAGCGAAGAAGAAGCCGTGCTGAAGGTGGAGCCCAAGCAGCTCGACACCCTGCTGCACCCGAACTTCGACGCTGCGGCTGTGAAGAAGGCACCCGTCATTGCGAAGGGTCTGCCGGCTTCCCCTGGCGCTGCCACCGGCGGCATCTACTTCACCGCTGACGAAGCGGCTGAACACGGCAAGAACAAGGAAAAGGTTATCCTCGTTCGCCGCGAAACCACGCCTGAGGACATCGAAGGCATGGACTTCTCTCAGGGCATCCTGACCGTCTTCGGCGGCATGACCTCTCACGCGGCGGTTGTCGCTCGCGGCATGGGTCGCGCGGCTGTCGTCGGCTGCGGCGCGCTGAAGATTGACGAAGAAGCAAAGACCCTGACCGTTGGCGACAAGGTGTACCACGAGGGTGACTTCATCTCCCTCGACGGCTCTACCGGCAACGTCTACGATGGCCAGATTGCGACGGTTGAAGCGTCCATCTCCGGCGAGTTCGCTCGCTTCATGGGCTGGGCTGACGCTGCCCGCCGTCTGCGCGTCCGCACCAATGCGGATACCCCGCGCGACACCAAGCAGGCTGTCAAGTTCGGTGCGGAAGGCATCGGCCTGTGCCGTACTGAGCACATGTTCTTCGAGGCGGATCGTATCGCGGCTGTCCGTGAAATGATCCTGGCTGACACGAAGGAACAGCGCGAAAAGGCGCTGGCGAAGATTCTGCCGATGCAGCAGGGTGACTTCGAAGCGATGTACAAGGCGCTGGAAGGCAAGCCCATGACGGTTCGTTACCTCGATCCGCCGCTGCATGAGTTCGTGCCGCATGTTGACATGAAGGAAGAAATCGACGAGCTGGCCAAGAACCTTGGCATCACCTCCGAGGAAGTCATCCACAAGATCAACGCGCTGCATGAGTCCAACCCGATGATGGGTCACCGTGGCTGCCGTCTGGCCGTCACCTATCCGGAAATCGCGGAAATGCAGACCCGTGCGGTTCTGCAGGCGGCTATCGATGTGACCCGCGAATGCGGCTACAACATTGTGCCCGAAATCATGATTCCGCTGGTCGGTTCCAAGAAGGAACTGGCGTTTGTCAAGTCCATCGTCGACGAGACCGCCAAGAAGGTCTTTGAGGAACAGGGCATGACGCTGGAATACCACGTCGGCACCATGATCGAAATCCCGCGCGCGGCTGTCACCGCTGACGAGATTGCTGAAGAAGCGGAATTCTTCTCCTTCGGCACGAACGACCTGACCCAGATGACGTTCGGCTTCTCCCGTGACGACGCTGGCAAGTTCCTCGGCGCCTACTACGACAACAAGATTTTCGAAAGCGATCCCTTCGCTCGTCTGGACACGGACGGCGTTGGCAAGCTGGTGCAGATGGCTGCGAAGCTGGGCCGTCAGACCCGTCCGAACCTGAAGCTGGGCATCTGCGGCGAACACGGCGGCGATCCGAGCTCCGTGATGTTCTGCCACAAGGTTGGTCTGAACTACGTCTCCTGCTCGCCTTTCCGTGTGCCGATTGCGCGTCTGGCTGCTGCTCATGCCGCAATCCTCGAAAAGATGGGCAAGTAAGACGTTTTGCGCTGCAAAGTGCATAACGACTGACGAATACGTATCTCTGGTGGCTTCTGTCCCTGCAATATGGGACGGAAGCCACTTTTTTGCATATCAAAAAGCGCGCCGACAGCCTTTCGCTCCGACGCGCTTCAAAGTTGCTTATTCGTTTTCTATCATGTAGTCCACAAAGCTGGTGATGGTTGTCCAGTAGAGGTCGAACGCTGCGCCGTAGGTGTCATCATCGAAGCTATCTGCCGATGTGCCGCCAACTACCGTGATGGTGTAGCCGTACAGCACGCAGACGAAAATGCAGTACATGTTGCCGTCTTCGCCTTGACCGCCTGCACAGAAGGGCGTCAGGACTGCATCGCCGTCGTCCTCGTCATACGCTACCAAACCCGGGTTGCCGCCTGTGTACATGGACTGATAGTAGTCAATCATCGCTTGCAGGTTTTCCTCCGGCAGCGTGATGGTCACATAATCCTCCAGCGATTCATCATAGGTAATCATCACGGCGTAGCTGACATCGTTCCGCCCGTTGTAGCCAAGCCGCAGGTCAATGCTCGTCTCGCCGACCTCACAGCTCGTGACGTTCAGCGCTTCGGGCAGGTCAATCGTCATCCCTATGTTTTCGATGGTGTACGGGTTCGTCGCTTCGTATGCCTCCGCAACAGAGAGGGAAAAGAGCAGGCAAAGCGCGCAGAGCAAGGAAATCAGTCGTTTCATGAAATGAACCTCCTTTTATAATTCAAAGTTGATGAAATCAGACAGTTGAATTTCGCCGTAAATGTCGGTCAGGCAGAAGCAGTAGAGGTAGGTCGCGTCGCTGCCTTCGAGTGAGTAGAAACCGAAGTCGATGGAACCGTCTTTGCCTGCCACAATCGGGTCGCCATCCATTGTCATTTCCTGCAATTCGCCGTCCTCATCCTCATATAGCACGTTGTAAATCGGTGTCACCACGTCACCCTCGGTCAGGGGAGTGCTGCCGCGAACGGGGAGTCCGGCATCGTCGTACCCCTGCGTGAAGCCGACAATCGTCCAGCCACTGCTGTAGCTCCGCCGTATCACCAGCAGATACCCCTCGACATCGTTGCAGCGGACGGGAATCACACTTCGGCGCATTCCGCCATTGACAAGCTGGTCGTACATCATCACAATTTGGTCATCCAGCATTGGCCAAGTACCGTCGAATTGGCTGATGATTTCGCCGCTTTCCCAGTCAATGGCGGCGTTCTGCATTGCGCCCATTTCGATGTAGAACGTATCCTCGTCGTCACTGCCATCCAAGTACAGCAAGCCCTCGACCATGCTCAAGTTGTTCAGCTCGTCCTGACTGAGCATCATGCTGCACATATAGGCGGAATCATCGTCCATGTCCAGCCAATCGTCCATGGCAGAATCGTCCGGTATGAGGCTGCCGGTGAAGAACGCGTCGTTCATGGATGTGAACGTTGGCACAACGTCAGGTAAATCCACCGCATCTGCTTCCACCGCAAGAGGCGTTTCGCTTGTGGTGAACGTACTGGCGGGGGAGAAAAACGCGTCTGTCAGGTTGCCGGTGAACACGCTGCTGGTCGTGACCTGCTGCGGAACCTGCGCGCTGAAGACGTAATTGCCGCCGCTGCGAAGCTCCGCATAGCCGCGCGTGAACTCCGTCATACGCGGAATTGTCTCCTGACAGCCGTCGCCCTCGTAGCTTCCGGACGGGAAATAGACGCTCATGCCCGTCAGGTAGTCGAATTTCCGCGTGCCGACGTTGTAGCGCACGACGCGCTCGTAGGCGGTTTGCAGGACGTCTGCGGTCTGCGGCGCAATGGTACGCGTGCCGTCAATCAGCGCCATCATATCCACCATGTCGGATGTTGCGCTGTCAAAATCGCCAAAGGCATACATGCGCTGGCGGGCACGGCTGAAGGTAGACAATTGCCCAGCGTCCAGCGCCTGCGAGAGATACGATGCGTATGTCTCCATTGTGCTGACAAGATAATCCATTGCCGGCAAGTAGAGGACGCTCATGCTGAGATAATCATCAGGGTTTTCGTCCAGGCAGGCTTCCATGTACGCATCCGCAATCGCAACGCCGATGCCCTGCGCGTCAAGCGCCGGATTTTCGCCCAGCGCATTCAGCCACGCATAATTCCAGCCGAGCGACGGCTCCAGTTCTTCGCTGGCGACCATGAAATCAGCGTAATACTGCATGTGCGCAGCCGCTTCGTAGGTTGCCATCAAGCAGGCGTCGAAGCCGATGAGATCCAGATGAAAATCGGGATTGGCTTCTGTAAAGTTGTACAGCGCGTCGTTGATTTCGTGAATTGTCAACCCATCGTAATCCGCTGTTTCGTCGAAGCAGACGCCGCTCGTCGATCCGCCGCCGTGATTCCAGAAGATCAGCATGTAGCGATCGGCGGGGTAGGTGGAAGTCGCCCAAGTCAGGTAATCCTCCAGCGTGTTCTGCGCGCCCATGCTTTGCCATGCGCAGACTTCAACGTCGGAAAAATCGTAGTCCGCAATCGTAAAGCGGTTGATGTGGTTCGCACGCAGGCGGCTGTCGTCCCACTGGCTCGCGCCGCCTGCCTGCACGACGACTGTCACGTTGTCCGGAATGTCCGCCGCGCACATCTCGTACAGGTCGTTCACGCAGTCACTCTGCAAATCCGTGCCGCACATGTACATCAGGACAGTCATCGTGGGGGTGTCCGCGCACGCTGCCGGAAGTCCAAGCAGCAGCAAACTGCCAAGCAGCAGCGCAAGAAGTTGGTGTTTCATTGGATGGTTCGCCTCTTTTCTTGTTTTCTGGCAAAATCCCATTATTTCTATTCTACTGCTGCAAATTCCCGTTGTCAACCGCGATTCGCGCAACATAAAACGCTCCTGACGCGTGTTCAGGAGCGTTTTGCTAAGGCAGCACCGCACAGCTCGACGGTGCTGCTGGCGTGCCTTTTCCGTTATCTGCGCATGCAATTTCCTCGATTTGCATCCAGTAAACCTTCAAAATTTGCATTTACATCTGACGAAAAATCCATTCGCCAGCTGACTATCTCATTTGTGCGGTGTTACCTTAAATATGGCGATTTATTCTGCCGCCGACGCGGCGTGAATCTCCTCCAGGAAGCGGGTAATCGGCAGGTGCTGCGGGCATACACGTTCGCACTTGCGGCAGTGGATGCACTGCGACGCATCCGCATGATCCGCCTGAATCTGGGCGTATCCAGCCTTGAAGGAGCTGTCCGCGCGGAGCATGGCGGCATCGTAGCCTTGGAAAATGCGCGGAATCTGCACGCCCATCGGGCAAGGCTGGCAGTACTTGCAGCCCGTGCAACGCGTTTTCGTCCGCGCAAGGTACGTTGCTTTGACCTTCTGGTAGAGCGCAAGTTCCTCGTCGGTCAGCATCGGGCGCTTCGCCATGTCGAAAATGCGCAGATTATCCGTCACCTGCTCCCATGTGCTCATGCCGCTGAGAATCGTGATGACTTCAGGCATTGCGTACAGGTAGCGGAAGCCCCACTCGACCGGGCTGCGCTGCACGGCATACGCGTCGTAAACCGCTTTCACATCCACCGGGGGATTCGCAAGCAGACCACCGCGCAGGGGTTCCATGACGACGACACCCACGCCGCGCCGGCCCGCTTCGCGGATACCCTCAAGCGTCGCCTGATTCTCATCGTCGAGGATGTTCATCTGCACCTGACACATGCCCCACTGATCCCAGTCGTGCAGGATGCGCAGGAACGCCTTTGCGTCGTCATGGAAGGAGAAGCCGGGATAGCGCACCTTGCCCTGCGCAATTGCTTCGGCATAGAAACGCTTGTAATCCAGCTTCTGCATTGCGTCCATGCGCTCGTTGTTCATTGCGTGGAGAATGTAAAAGTCCACATACGGCGTGTCAAGCTTTTTCAGCTGCTCGTCGAGGAACTTCATCATGTCCTCATGCGTCTTGACGAGCCAGACGGGCAGCTTTGTCGTCAGGATGACCTTCTCGCGGTAGCCGTCCTTGAGCGCCTTACCGATGACAATCTCGCTTTCGCCGCCGTGATACGGGTATGCCGTGTCGATGTAGCGGACGCCGTTGTCGATGGCGTGGCGAATCATGCGAATCGCTTCGGATTCGTCAATTTTGCCGTCCGGTGTTGTTGGAAAGCGCATACAGCCGAAGCCGAGCATGGAGCTTTCCCGGTTGATGGTCGGAAACATGGTGTTCAGCACGTGTTTTCGCTCCCTTA
>ULWK01024363.1_pt1 | contig 11832 bp, 9 predicted proteins | sample 1960281 | NCBI WGS metagenome assembly ULWK01 (sample SAMEA4835810, study PRJEB28245) | human gut metagenome | biome: gut microbiome; material: fecal sample | place: Denmark | collected 2008 | reverse complement strand
GGCCCCCATTCTGCTGGCCGCGGCGGCACTGCGCATCCCCTGCATGACCCACGAGGCCAATGCCCTGCCCGGTGTTTCCAACCGCATGGTGGCGCAGAAGGTGGATAAGTTCCTGCTGGCGGTGCCGGAAGCGGAAAAGCACCTGCCACAGCGCCAAGATTACATCGTCACCGGCAACCCCGTCCGTCCGGAGATCCTTGCGGCCGACCGGGCCGCCGCCCGCGCCCGTTTGGGGGTCCGCCCCGGGCAGCTGTGTCTGTTGTCCTTTGGCGGCAGTCTGGGGGCGCAGACCATCAATGAAGCCGTAGCGGCGCTGATGGCCTGGCATGTGCCGGAGGGAAAGCTGCACCACATCCACGCCACCGGCCGGTATGGGGTGGAGCTGCTGCCACGGCTGCTGCGGGAAAAGGGCGTCGCTTATGAGAATAACCCCAACCTGGATATCCGGGAATACATACATGATATGCCCGATTGTTTGGCGGCTGCCGATTTGGTCATAGCCAGGGCCGGTGCCATAACGCTGGCAGAGCTGACCGCAGTGGGGCGGGCCTCAGTGCTCATCCCTTCTCCCAATGTGGCGGAAAACCACCAGTACCACAATGCCATGGTGTTGGCCAATCATAAGGCTGCCGTGGTCATTGAGGAAAAAGATCTGACCGGTGAAAAGCTGGTGGCGGCTGTAAAGGAAATGACCGCCGACCCCGAAAAGCTGCGGGAGATCGGTCTGGCGGCCAAGGCACTGGGTGTCCCCAATGCATGCGGCCATATCACCGATGAACTGTTGGATCTTTATAAAACTCACAGAAAATAAGCTGTAAGGCCTGTTTTTTCACCCAATATTCCGTATAGGCATAGAATACCCCCGAAAGCCCAAGGGCAAATACAGGGGGGAGCGATGCCGTTTATGCGCGGATTGCGGATCACAGGAGGAAACAGACTAAGCGGGACCATAGCGGCGCACGGCGCCAAAAACGCGGTGCTGCCCATTCTGGCGGCTACCGTGCTGTGCAGTCGTTCAGAGATTAAAAACTGCCCTAACCTCAGCGATGTGGCGGTGAGCTGTCACATCCTGCGGCACCTGGGCTTTGCGGTAGAACGGGCGAGGGATACCCTGATCATTACCCGGGAGGATACCGGCTGCCGGGATGTTCCGTCGGAATGGATGCGGGCCATGAGGTCCTCTATTCTGTTCCTAGGCGGGATGCTGGCCCGCTGTGGGAGCGTGACCCTGTGCCCGCCCGGCGGGTGTGCCCTGGGCGGCCGTCCTATTGATTTGCATCTTTCCGCCCTGCGCCAAATGGGCGCGGTCATCAGCGAGGAGGGTGATACCCTGCGCTGTGCCGCTCCCGGCGGTCTGCATGGTGCCGCGGTGCAGCTGCCCTACCCCAGCGTGGGCGCTACCGAAAACCTGCTCATCGCGGCGGCGGGAACGCCTGCCGAAACCAAAATCACCGGTGCCGCCGCCGAACCGGAGATCTCCGATCTGCTGGCCTATCTGCGGGGCTGCGGCGCCCTAATAGAATCCCAGCCCGATGGCGCCATCCTGGTGCAGGGCAGGGAAGCGCTAACCGGCTGCTGCTATGCCATCCTCCCGGACCGTATCGAGGCGGCGACCTACCTTGCTGCCGCGGCCATTACCGGCGGAGAGATCACAGTGTACGCCAGCCCGGAACACTTGGCGGCGCCCCTGGCGGCGCTGCGGCGTATGGGGTGCCGTATCACCACCGGGGAGCAGAGCATCACCCTTACCGCTCCAGAACATTTACAGGGGGCCGGCAGCATCGTTACGCTGCCGTATCCCGGCTTTCCCACCGATCTGCAAGCCATCTTTATGGCGCTGGCCGCCGCGGCAGAGGGCTACACCGCCTTTACCGAAACGGTCTTTCCCCGGCGCTGGGCCCATGTGGAGGAACTGCGCCGCTTGGGTGCGGATATCACGGTGGTCGGCAGTCATGCAGTCATCCGGGGGGCGCCCCTTATCGGGTCAGCCCTCACCTGCACCGATCTGCGCGCCGGAGCCGCTGTGGTACTAGCAGCATTAGCGGCAAAGGGAGAAAGCAGCGTTACAGCTATCTCCCACATCGAACGCGGCTATGCCGATTTTGTTCCAACCCTGCGCCATCTGGGCGCGGATATTTACCTGACGGAAGTCTAAACCAAAGGAAGGAGAACCAAAGCCCATGACTGCCAAGCCCACCCGTAAACAGCAGACCCGTCGCCGCCGCCGTGCGGTGTTTATCCTGCTGCTTGCGGCGGTGCTGTGCGGCGTGGGCTTTTACTGTGTCAGTGTATTTTGCAGGGCCACCCATATAGAAGTGACCGGCAGTACCCGCTACGCCGCCGAGGATATCATAGAAGCCGCCGACATAGGGGAGGAGCAGAATATCTTCACCATTTCCCAAAAGGCCCTGAATGAGCGAATTACCGCCCTGTGCCCCTACATTGAGTGTGTAACGCTGCACCGCCGCCTGCCTGATACCCTGGAACTGGAGCTGCACGAGTTCAATACCATTTACGCCTGTATCGGCAGCATGGGGCGGGTCACCACCCTTTCCGCCAATGGCAAGGTGCTGGAGCAGTGTGCCTCTCTGCCGGAGTATACCTGTCTGCTGCTTGGTGCCGATTTTTCCGGCTATACCGCCGGGGAAAAGCTGCCGGAGGAATGGCAGAAGACCCTGGCCGGTGTGGATAAGGTGCGCGCGGCCCTGGAGGACGCCGGGATGCTCCCTGAGATCGGGTATATTGAGATCGGGGAGGAGCAGAGCTACAAGGCTGTCTATCAGGACCGCATCCAGCTGCGCCTGGGCAGCGAATACGATTTGGCCACCAAGCTGCTCACCGCCCAAAAGATCATCCAGGATGAGCTTCCCGCCGATTTTATCGGGTACCTTGATGTTTCGGTCAGCGGTCGGGCCTACACCCGGCAGCTGCCTCTTACCCAGGTGGCGGATGCACAATATCTGGCCATTTTGGGTGGAAAACAGTAGCAGATATACGCCTTTTGGGTTGCATTTTCATGATGTTTCTGTTATGATAGATTAGGAGAAAACTCTAAACAGGAGGCAATAGTGCTGATGATGAATATAGAGCTGGATAACGATTACGAAAAAATGGCTGCGATCAAGGTATTGGGCGTCGGCGGCGGCGGCGGAAATGCCGTCAACCGTATGATCCAATCCGGCATGAGCAGCGTGGAATTTATCTCTGTTAATACCGATAATCAGTCCCTGCGTTTTTCCAATGCCTCTTACAAGCTGCACATCGGTGATAAGCTGACCCGCGGGCAGGGTGCCGGCGGCGACCCCATGAAGGGCGAAAAGGCAGCGGAGGAAAGCGAAGATGAGATCACCTCGGTGCTGCGCGGTGCCGATATGGTATATATCACGGCCGGTATGGGCGGCGGCACCGGCACCGGTGCGGCTCCCGTTATTGCCCGCATCGCCCACGATATGGGTATCCTCACCGTCGGTGTGGTTACCAAGCCCTTCTCCTTTGAGGGCAAGCGCCGCATGGATCAGGCCACGGCCGGCATCGAGCGGCTGAAGGAGCATGTGGATGCTCTGCTCGTTATCCCCAATGAGCGCCTTCGCAGTATCTCGCAGGAAAAGATCACTCTGGCCAATGCCTTTGCCAAGGCGGATGAAGTGCTGCTGCAGGCGGTACAGAGCATCTCCGACCTCATCAATATTCCCGGTATCATCAATCTAGACTTCGCCGATGTCACCTCCATCATGAAGGACGCCGGCTATGCCCACATGGGCCTGGGCGCCGCCAGCGGCCCCAATAAGGCCGAGGAAGCCGCCCGCATGGCCATCGCCTCTCCGCTGCTGGAAACCTCCATCAACGGTGCCCGCGGCGTTATCGTCAACTTCCTCGTTCCGCCCGATGTCGATCTGGAGGACATCACCAATGCTTCCCAGATGATTCACGATGCCGCCCACCCGGATGTCAACCTCATTTGGGGTGTCGCCTTTGATGAAAAGCTGGAGGATGAGATCAAGATCGTCGTCATTGCCACCAACTTTGACCATGAATCCGGCTTCCGCATCCCCACTCCCCCGGTGGATACCGAGGTCCCGGAGGACAAGATCACTGAAGTGGAGCCGCAGACCGAGCAGGAGCCCATCAATGATGACCTGGATATCAGCGCCCTCATTGATATGCTCAATCACGATCGGGACAAGCGCTCCTGAGCTTTTATAACTTTATCCCCCTGTCACTTTTGGCAGGGGGATTGATTTTACTGGGCAGTCGATTATAATTAAGCTAAAAAAGAGGGGAGCGTGAACCCATGAATGTACTGTTGCCCGGCGGGGCCGGTTATATTGGCAGCCACACCGCAGTAGAGCTGCTGAACCGGGGTTGTGATATTGTCATAGCGGATGATTATTCCAATAGCAGCCCCGTGGCAGTGGAACGCCTCCGGCAGATCACCGGCCGGGATTTTCCTGCCTACCATGTCGATGTAACCGACCGCGAAGCCGTCCACCGCATCTTCCGTGAGAATAAAATCGACTGTGTCATTCACTTTGCCGGGAAAAAGGCGGTGGGGGAGTCTGTCGAAATTCCCCTTTCCTACTACCGTACCAATCTCGATGCCGCCCTGACGGTACTGGAGTGTATGAAGGAGGCCGGTGTTAGCCGGTTTATCTTCTCTTCCTCCGCTACCGTTTACGGCTCGCTCAATCCCATCCCTTACCGGGAGGATATGCCTCGTGGGGAGTGCTCCAGCCCCTACGGTACCACCAAGGCCATGATCGAAAAGATTCTGGAAGATGCCTGTCATGCCGATCCCACCCTTTCGGCGGTGCTGCTGCGGTATTTCAATCCCATCGGAGCGCACCCCTCCGGCCTCATCGGGGAGGACCCTCATGGCATCCCCAATAACCTGCTGCCTTACATCGCACAGGTCGCGGTGGGCCGGCGGGAACGCCTTATGGTGTTCGGCGATGATTACCCCACCCCCGATGGCACCTGCCGCCGGGATTATCTCCATGTGATGGACCTGGCTGCGGGGCACCACCGGGCGGCCTGCTACACCATGGAACACCCTGGTGTCACGGCGGTCAACTTGGGCACCGGTACCCCGTACAGTGTGCTGGAGGTCATCGAAGCGTTCCGGAAAGCCAGCGGCCGGGAGGTCCCCTATGTCATTGGTCCCCGCCGGGCGGGCGATCTGCCGGAATACTGGGCTGATGCCGCCAAAGCAAAGGAGCTTTTCGGCTGGCAGGCACAGTATACACTGCAGGATATGTGCCGGGATACCTGGGCCTGGCAAAGCAAAAACCCGCAGGGCTACCCCAAAGCCTAAGCTTGCCCCATCCGGGCGGCGGCGCTCCGCTCTCCGTCGGGGCGCCATCCCTTTGGGATAGGCAACCCTCCCTCGCTCCGCCCCGCCGCCCTGCCTTTATGCATGCCGCAAAAAAGAGACCCTTCGCAGGGTCTCTTTTCGCGTTTTATTGATTATTCCACCGTTACACTCTTGGCCAGGTTGCGTGGTTTATCCACATCGCAGCCGCGGGCATTGGCCGCTCCCAGCGCGATGAGCTGCAAGGTGACAACTAACAGCAGCGGCACATATTCGTCCTCCACTGCCGGCAGCCGGATAATCTCATCATAGCATTCGGGGTCGACTTCCAGCCCTTCCAGCGTAATGAGCAGCACATGCGCCCCACGGGCTTTTACTTCCTTCACATTGCTTATCATCTTGCCCAGCGTCTTGCGCTGGGTCGCCAATGCTATCACCGGGGTGCCGTCGGTAATCAGGGAAATAGTCCCGTGCTTCAGCTCTCCGGCGGCGTAGGCCTCGCAGTGAATGTAGCTGATCTCCTTGAGCTTCAGGGAGCCCTCCATCGCCAGCGAGTAATCCAACCCCCGCCCGAGGTAGAAGAGATGCTCGGCATTTTTCAGTCCCTCGGCATACCGGAAAAATTCCGGTTCCATGGCCAATACATGCGGCAGGTAGCTGACAGCATTCAGCAGCTTCGGCAGCTGGCGGCAGCACCAGTCCATCGGGGCGCCCTTATCCGCCGCAATGCGGAAGCCCAGCAGATACATCATTGCCACCTGCACCGAATAGGCCTTGGTGCTGGCCACCGCAATTTCCGGCCCGGCGTAGGTGTACAGGCAGTAGTCGGCCTCCCGCGCAATGGAGGAGCCTACCACATTCACGATACCTATAACGGGGATATGGTTTTCCTTAAAGAGCCGCAGCGCCGCCAGGGTATCTGCGGTTTCGCCGCTTTGGCTCACCACCACCGCCGCGCACCCTGGGGTAAAGATGGGATCGCGGTAGCGCAGCTCGCTGGCAACCTCCACCTCTACCGGCAGCCGCGCCAGCTTTTCTATGATCGCCTTACCTACCATACCGCTGTACATGGCGGTACCGCAGGCGGAAATATACAGCTTGGTCACATCCCGAAAGAAGCCATCCGGCAGGCCATCACCCTCAAAAGTCACAAACCCATCCTTGGTGCGTCCATCAATGGTATCGGCCAGGGCACGGGGCTGCTCGTGAATCTCCTTCTGCATAAAGCAGGGATAGCCGCCCTTTTGTGCCTGCTCCACCGACCAGTTGGCGATCTTGGCCTCTTTTTCGATGGGGGTCCCATCCGGGGCGTAAAAACGCAGCTCCCCGTAATGGGCCACCACCACTTCTTCCTCCTCCAGCAGGTAATACTGCCGGGTGTATTCTATAATGGCAGGTACATCGGAGGCCACATAGCTACCGGTCTCATCCTTGGCCGCAATCAGCGGGCTGCCCCGGCGGATGCCGTAAACGGTATCCGGTTCCCCTTCCAGCAGCATACAGAAGCCGTAAGCTCCCTCCATCTCCGCCGTAGCGGCATGGATGGCTGCCACAGGGCTCTCGTGCAGCTTCATATGGTGGTCCAGCAGGGCCGCCGCTATTTCGGTATCGGTTTGGGTCAGGAAGTGATATCCTTCACGCTCCAGCCGCTCCCGCAGCGCCCGGTAGTTTTCTATAATGCCGTTATGCACCAGCGTCACACGGCCTTGCCGGTGGGGGTGGGCATTCACATCATTGGGCACGCCATGGGTGGCCCAGCGGGTGTGCCCGATGCCGCAGTGGCTGGCAAGGCACTGGTCGCCGCAGGCGGCCCGCAGGTTGCTCAGCCGCCCTGCCGCCTTGATGACCTCTATTTTTCCCTCGTCCCACAGGGCAATACCGGCGCTGTCATAGCCGCGGTATTCCAGGTTTTCCAGCCCATGCAGCAGCTTTTCCCGGGCGTATTCCGCCCCCGAATAACCAATGATTCCACACATAAATAATAAGGCTCCTTTCCCGCAGATATCCATGGTACGGGAGAGAAACCTTCGCTAAAAGTGCTTTTACCCTATGGCACGGCGGGCCGGTACAGCAGCTGCGCCGGCAGGATAACGAAAACCAAAGGGGAGAATACAGGCTGTTTTTCTCCGCGGAGTCCCGCAGGAATGCCAAAAAACATTCCCCGCATGGGATATCTGTTCTGTTCGTTATCCATGGCCGGCTCTTTGTTGCACGGTCGCCCGTGTTTTTGCGCCGGCCTGCGCTGTGGCAGCAGCGGGAGGGCATCCGCCGAATTTTCGATACTCCCTCCACCTCGTCATCCGCCCGCGGTACATAAACCGGGCGGTACTGGCGCTTTGACCATGTGATATTATAGCAAAATTCCGGTGTCTTGTAAAGAAAAAAGAGGAAAGAGCCTGCCGGTCCTTTCCTCCCATATTATGCAGCCTTATGCCGGAATATGCGGGGTCGCGGTTTGTTCCGCCTCCAGCTGGGCCAGATGGGTCTGGTAGCGGTCCAGAATGGCCTCCTCCAGCGTACGGCGGGCTTCGGGGGTGATGGGGTGGGCAATATCACGGAATGTCCCATTCTCATCCTTGCGGCTGGGCATCGCCACAAAGAGCCGCTCCGGCCCCTCAATGACCTTGATATCGTGTACAGCCAGGTCGCCGTCTATGGTGACCGAAACCAACGCCTTCAGCCGTGCGTCCTCGTAAATTTTGCGGATCCGAATATCGGTGATATTCATGCCTGTTTCTCCTTTCAGATGCCTTTTATTGTTGTTGGGCGCAGGCAGCGAACGGAATGATCGGCGAGGGCTGTGTCAGGGCCTCGACAGGCGCCAGCCCGTCTTCACCGGGCGCCAGCCTGCCTTCGCCCCCTCCTTGCCTTCATCCGATCCTGCCGCCCGCCGCCTGCGCCTGCGGGCTTCGCTTGCCATTAGCCTTGTCCGCCGCCTGGCAAATTATGCACTTCCCGCCGCTTTTTGTATTAAAATGCCCGTCGCTATTGTCAAAAGCCCTACTAATGGGGTATAATATACCATGTATGAAATTCTTAAAGGTGGCGGTCACAGTATGGTAAAACCGATTGAAACAATCCCGGAAGGGGTCAAACATATTCATTGCATTGGCATCGGCGGCAGCGGCATGTTCCCGCTGGTGCAGATCCTGCACGGCCGGGGCTACACCATTACCGGCAGCGATAATAACGAAAGCGACATTGTCAATTTGGAGCGTCAGATGGGCATTGAGGTGATGATGGGCCAGCGGGCGGAAAATATCCGGGGCGCCGATCTCATTCTCTATTCCGCCGCCATTATGGATACCAACCCCGAACTGATTGCCGCGCGAGAAAGCGGCCTGCCCCTGTGGGAACGCGCCAAAATGCTGGGCGCCGTCTCCAGCTGGTACAGCGAGGCGCTGGGCGTCTGCGGTACCCACGGTAAAACCACCACCACCGCCATGATCGTCCAGATCCTCTATATGGCGGGACTGGATCCCTCCGCCGTCATCGGCGGCAAGCTGCGGACCATAGGCGGGTACGGGCGCAGCGGGTCAACGCAGCGCTTTGTGTACGAGGCCTGCGAATTCAAGGATACCTTCCTTTCCACCCACCCGGATATCGCCCTTGTCCTCAATATCGATAATGACCACATGGAATACTTCCACACTGTGGAAAACGCCATGAAGAGCTACACCAGGTTCGCCCAAAAGGCCCATACCGTCCTGTATAACGGCAGCGATGAAAAACCCTGCCGTGCCATGGAGGAAGCGGCAGGGGAGGGAAGAACCTTCCTCACCTTTGGCTGGGAGGACACCAACGACTATTACCCCGCCAATCTCCGCCACCTGGGCGGGCTAGACCGCCGCTTTACCCTCATGTTCCGCGGCAAGCCCCTCACCGAGATCCACCTGCAAATCCCCGGCGACCACAATATCCTCAATGCCATTGCCGCCGCCGCGGGCGCCATGCAGCTGGGCGCCACCCCGGAGCAGGCCGCTGCCGGCCTGGCTGCCTTTACTGGGGCCGGCCGCCGCTTTGAGGTGCTGGGCAAAACGCATAAAGGCGCTACCGTTGCCGATGACTACGCCCACCACCCGGCGGAGCTGCGCGCCACCCTCACCGCCGCCAAGGAGCTGGACTTTAAGCGTGTATGGGCCGTGTTCCAGCCCTTCACCTTTAGCCGCACCTATATGCTGCTGGAGGACTTTGTCTCCGCCTTGTCCATCGCCGACCGCGTGGTGCTTTCGCCCATCATGGGCAGCCGGGAGGTCAATACCTACCACATCACCTCGGAGGATCTGGGCGAAAAGATCCCCGGCTGTGTCTGCCTGCCATCCTTCCAGGCCATGGCGGATTATGTCGATCGGTATTCCGAGTCCGGTGATCTGATCCTTACCCTTGGCTGCGGCGATGTTTATAAATGTGCCCGCATGATCCTGCACCACGAATAACTTTTCCAGAGGCTCTCCCTTCGGCGGGGAGCCTCATCCTTTTTCGTTGTGCATTTACTACAAAATATCACGCAAAACTTCGTCAATATATTAGCGTGTCCCCAAAATGTGACCAATTTGTAAAAAAACACTTGCATTGTTCCGCTAACGGTGCTATAAATGTGACAACAGAATAAAGCCAATTTGGTAGAGGTTGCGGGTTTCATCAGTAACCATCCCCATACGGTCCGGGAGACCGGGGAGGGAGAAAGGGAAAGCCGCCGAAGCGAAAGCGCTCCCCCGAGAGCCTTTTTGCTGGGACGCAGCAGAATATGCTGCGGACTGTCACAGAAACTGTGGAGAGCTATCAGCGGGTTCCTGCGTTATTGCTATTTGTTTTTATTACGCCGGCCATGAGATTTGTTTTCCGCATTTCTCATGGCTTTTTTCGTCCCATTTTTCAGGAGGTAAATCTTATGTTTGGTACATTTTGGGCACTCGTTCCCCCCATCATCGCTATCGGTCTGGCCCTCATCACCAAGGAAGTGTACAGCTCCCTGTTCATCGGCGCCGTTGCCGGTGCCCTGTTCTATGCCGGCTTCCATGTGGAGGCGCTCGACTCTCTGCTCAATGACGGCGTAGTGGCCGCCATCCGTGATAACGCCGGTATCTTTATGTTCCTGGTGCTGCTGGGCATCCTTGTTGCCCTGCTCAATAAGGCCGGCGGCTCCGCGGCCTTCGGCGCTTGGGCCAAGACCCACATCAAGACCCGCGGCGGCGCCATGTTCGCTACCTTCCTGCTGGGCGTGCTCATCTTCGTGGATGACTACTTCAACTGCCTCACCGTCGGCAGCGTCATGCGCCCGGTAACGGATAGCCATCATGTTTCCCGCGCCAAGCTCGCCTATCTCATCGATGCTACTGCCGCCCCCATCTGCATGATCGCCCCCATTTCCTCTTGGGCAGCTGCCGTCTCCGGCGTTGTGGAGGATTATAGCGGCTTCGATCTGTTCATCCGCGCCATCCCCTTCAATTTCTACTCCCTGCTCACCATCGTCATGGTGCTGTTCCTCTGCAAGACCGGCATGGACTACGGCCCCATGCGCCGCCACGAGCTCAACGCTATCCGCAATAATGACCTGTTCACCGAGGGCGAGCAGCCCGAAGCGGTGGAGGAGGTCACCAACCCCCGTGCCCGCGTCATCGATCTGCTGCTGCCGATCATTGTGCTGGTGGTGCTGTGCGTCAGCGGTTTGGTCTACTCCGGCTACCTCAATGGCGCCAATAATTTCATCGAAGCCTTTGCCAACTGCGATGCCTTCTTCGGCCTGCCCTGGGGCGCTATTGTGGCGCTGGTCTTTACCGTCATCTATTTCGTTCTCCGCCGGGTCATCTCCTTTAAGGATGCCATGAGCTGCATCCCCCAGGGCTTCTGTGCGATGGTTCCCGCTATCCTCATCCTCACCCTTGCCACCTCCCTCAAGAACATGACCACTCTGCTGGGCGCCAAGGAGTTTGTCGCCGGCGTAATGCACAGTGCCTCCAGCGGCCTTTACAGCCTGCTGCCCGCTGTTATCTATCTGGTTGCCTGCGGACTGGCGTTTGCCACCGGCACCTCCTGGGGCACCTTCGGTATTCTTATCCCCATTGTCACCGAGGTCTTTAAGGCTGACTTCACCCTGATGATCGTTGGCGTTTCCGCCTGTCTCGCCGGTGCGGTATTCGGTGACCATGTTTCTCCCATCAGCGATACCACCATCATGGCTTCCGCCGGTGCCCAGTGCAACCACCTGAACCATGTTTCCACCCAGTTCCCGTATGCAGCCACTGTGGCTATTGTTGCTTTCTTTACTTACATCATCGCAGGCTTCGTTCCCAATGCCGTCATCGTCCTTCCCATCGGCATTGTCCTGATGCTTGTTACCCTGTTCGTCATCCGCGGCATCACCAACCGCCGCGGCGCGGAGGGCTGATCGCCCCGCTTTGCTTTTCTGCCAGCCTCTCCGCAAAAGGAGGGGCTGGTTTCTGCTTCCCCGCAAATCCCTGCATACCGCGCATCGGCCCGCAGGGCGCCCCGGCTTCGCCGGGGCTGGCCGGGGCTCCGCCCCG
>ULWK01051353.1_pt1 | contig 11914 bp, 12 predicted proteins | sample 1960281 | NCBI WGS metagenome assembly ULWK01 (sample SAMEA4835810, study PRJEB28245) | human gut metagenome | biome: gut microbiome; material: fecal sample | place: Denmark | collected 2008 | reverse complement strand
AGTCCCACCACTTCTTGATGATGCGGTCGTAGGGAATGCCCTCATAGCACAAAGGAGCCTCTGCTTCGCTTGCTTCCTTGTCCGTCTTTTCGCCTTGGTTATCGCTCGTCTTAGCCTCCCCGTCGTTCTGCCCAGTCGTTTCAGAGACCGTCTCAGAGGCCGTAGAAGCCGCCTCTGAGGCCACGGAAGCCATTGGATATCTATTTGTCCGATCGGCCTTTTGCGTTGCCTCAGGCGCCGTTGTGGCTGCCTCCGTGGCGGTTTTAGTGGCCGCCTTCGTGGCCGTAGCAGAACCCGTGGAGGCTTCGCATTCCGCGTTGTCAAAGAGGTCCTCATGGAGGTAGAGCAGGTCCTCGGACGTAGTGGCGAAGAAGACGCGGGTGATGTCTTTTGCCCCAGCGTCATACTCCACGCCCAGCAGGTCGGAGGCCCAGCGCAGGTTGGTCTCCTGGTCCATCTCGGGATGGCGGCGGAAGACGACGTGGAGGCCGCCTCCGCGGGCGCTGCGCTCCAGCATGAGCAGGCCCAGTTCGTCCTTCTTCTCAATGGCCGTGGCGGCGACCAGATTCACCTCGTCGGCGCTCAGGTGGTCGATGTCCATACCGACCGACTTGCTCAGCCGCTTGGCGCCTTTGAGACAACCGTCCTCCGTGGGCAAGCAGGAGTAGTTGAACTGCACCAGCTTCCGCTTCGCTGCCGAGACGTCGGTCTCGGGCTTCGGATGGCGAATCGTTTCCACCCAGCGCTGCTGCGCCTGGCTGTCGCGATAGCGGCGGTAAGCCTCCTCGGTCTCCACGGCCTCCATCATCTTGTGGCCCTGCTGATAATATATCAAATGTACACTCATGATTGTTTCTTCCTCCCTTCTTTTACTTCGTCAGTTGATATTCGAGCAGGGCGTCGATGGCGTCCTGCGCCTCGTCCATGATGGCCTGGGCTATGACCACGTTCTCCGTACGGAAAAACTTCAAGGTCAGCTGCACCGCGTCGTCCTGGGTCTTGCTGATGCGCCCGTGGGCCAGTTTCCTAATGAGCACGCTCCGGCTCTTCGTCCGTGGCTGCGGCACGAAGTCGAACGTCCCGTCGGACATCTGCTGGCCTACGCCCGCCTTGCGAAAACTCTCCACGGCCTGCGGCACGGGATCGTCGGGCGAAAAAAGAAAATACTTGCGGTCGTCATAGTAAGCCTGTCCGCCGATCTGTACGTGCTGGCAATGGTCGCCATGGTTCTCATTGCTGTTGATATTCTTATTATTCTTATTCATAACTGTATAGTTTTTTTATCCTCAAATGGAGGGACTCTAAAGTTGTATCGTGTTGTTTCGATACAGCCTGCTGAGTAGGGAAAACAACTAAAACAACTTTTACAACGATGAACAACGCTTCGCCTTGAGCAATCTTGCTGCAAGGTAAACAACCAAAACAACAGCTTCGCGAGGACAATATTGCAACCAGCTTTCCTGCAAGGGTAACTTGGTTGTAAAATATTGTAAATGTTGTATTTGTTGTCTTTTCTTACTTCCCTTTCTTGTCCTTTGTTATTATCCTAACCCTCCATTTTTCGGATGATTCTTTTTTTGTGCGAGAAGAGACGTGGATTGTTGCGCGCTTTACCATGGAATATCCTCCTCGTACTCAACTCAGATTTTTATTTTTTTTTACTTTTCCTGTTCTCGAAATTGGTCCTTGGGCCATACCTATTAATGACCGATTAATGTTCCGATTAACGACGATTAATGTTAAAAATAAATCACCGATTCATGTTCCGATTAACGATGATTTATGTTAAAATAAATCACCGATTCAATCGATGGATGTCCGCCACGAGGATGTCCTGATAGTGGCGTCCCTCATACTCGTTGACCGTGAAGCGGAGGCTGACGGCCACCAGTTCGTCCCGGGAGAAGCGGCAGGTGGCCGCATTGCCCAGCATCGTGCAAGCGTACTGGTCGGCGTATTTCCCGCCGAACTCCTGCAGCAGGATGTGGCACTTCTTCACTTGCCCGCTTTCGCTCTTCTGACTCTGCACAGCGAAGGCCTCGCCCTACTGCACTACTCGCATGATTTTTGCTTCCATCGTGCTCTTACTTTCCTTTTTTACTACAACTCATACTGAGGCTAAACAAAAACCTCCAGACTGTGAAACTGAAATACATACTCATAACACTCTTTTTACGTCGCGCCTTCTCGCGACCTTTTATTATTATTTTGTTAGCTTGCCATCGTGGGCCACGCGCGCCTCGAACTGACGGTGCAAAGGTAGAAAGGGGCGGGGAGCCGCACAATCTTTTTACCAACATTTCCCGAAAAAACCCCTGTTTTTGGTAAAAAATGGCCTTTTTTTGGTAAAAGCAAGGTGGATGATGAAAATAACAGAAAAAACAGTAAAAAGTATTTACCTTTTAGGGTGCAAAATAGCGAAAATTACCAAGATTTTACCAAGCGTTGGTAAAACCTTGGTAAAACTCCCGAAACGCTGCTATCTACGGTAGCGATCTTTCAATTTCAATTTTCGAAAAAGACTTTCCGCTATAGGATAATCCGGATCTGTGTCTTTAAACCACTTGGAAAAGTGCTTGTTATGGTTCAATTTGTGCTCCTGTCGCCTAAACGAATTTACCACACACTTTACTTCTACGTCCTTGAACATGCTTTCCATGCGTTCTGCAAAATCGTTTTTATCCTGATTTTCCCGTATCATGTCGAACGAATATTTCATCAAACACCATACAATATACCATTGTTCTTGTTTTTTGACATTCACCAATATCCAGGTTTTTAAAAACTCCTCCACCTTGCTGGGATCGACCCAGGGAGCAAAGAACGAATCGCTGTGGTTCTCGTAGGCGTTACGCTTGCTGATTTTCTCGGTCAGCATGCGGTGCTCGGCCTGGTACATGAAAAGCCTCTCAAAGTCTTCTTTCTCAAACGCGCGCTGGCTCAGTTCGTGGGCAAAAGCCTCCGTGTCCTCCTCTTGCGGGTAGCCCCAGTCGGCCCATAGCTTGCAGATAGGGCAGCGCTCATATTGTTCCTCCGTGCGGTCCAGCAGGCGTTGCAGCATTCTCATGTCGGCCTCCGCCTTTCGGTCGTCCAAATAATGCCAGTGGCGCTTCTCCACCCGTGCGAGGTGAGCGTCTTGTCGTGTTTCCTCATACTCCTTTTGGAGGTAGCGGTAGATGATGGCCTCCTCGGGCGCGCTACGAACCTTCCGCGTGCGACACAAATCCGTGATCCACATCTCTATCTCCTCGGCAATGCTGATCACAAACCTCATGCTCTCCGTCATCCGATCCACGGCCAGGCTTTTGAGGCCTTCGTAGTCGGCGGGCATCATGCCGGGCTCCTCCTGTGGGTCGCTTGCTCTCACAATCTTCATAAAGACGGAGGCAGGGCAGGATTCGGCCTGCTCCTCGAGGTTAGTTTGAGTCTTCTTCCCCAAGGCCACAAACTCCGTAAGCGTGGGGCTCAGTTGGTGCCACAGTTGCTCCACCTGCGCATCGTAGATGTTGTAGAGGGTGACGTAGGCCCTGGCGCGAAGCTTCTTGAGCAGATTGCGGTAATTCGCCAGCCGCGCTCTCAGGATACAATTGGTGTGGTGGATGACTTTGAAAACGGTCCCTGGCTCTCCTGTGTCCCATTGGGTCTCGTCGATGGCCCGTTGCGCTACCTCGCGCACGTGGATGGTCTCCGTCTCAAAGTCCCGAAAGTCCTCGGGCGTGAAGGGACGGTAAATGTTCTCACTTGTGCTCGCGTCGAGCGTGAGCAAGTCTTCTTCCGAGGCGATTTTCATCTCGCCCGTAGCGGTCATTTTATTCTTCATGGCTGCTTAGGTAGTTGTTTTGCTATTATTTTAAACGAGTTATAGGCCTACACTTGCAGCGCTAAGATTCCGCCGCCTGCAAGCGCCAAAAGGATAGGGCAAACACAAAAAGCGCGATTCGGTCGCTGAGGTGCGGACGCCTTGATTTAAAAATCAAAGATAAAACAATTTTTAGAAAAAGCAACATAAACGTGTGGCTTTTTATGGTTTTAATGGGTTAGGAAATGCTGCAAAGCGAAATGCACTCGCTTGCTCGCCATAAAGATGTTTGCCTCAAATCCGCAACTAATAGGACTTAGGGCGTTTTTGCTTGCAAAGCGAGAAACAATCATCTTGTCGCACATGTTCTTGTGCAGCAGAAACGTCTCAGACACAAAACCCCCTTACCCCACAAAGCGACTTGAGGTAATACGCTAGTTTAACCAGAAAGGACAGGCTTTAGCCAAAGCCTGCATGGAACAACCTGGCGTAAGCATGGTTGTCAGTATAAATGTTCAACACATGCCTTCGTGATGTCTTGATTCATTTTGCCGGGACGGAGACTAACTTGACTAAAGTTTCCCAGCCCTATAAAACAAGGCTTATGCAGATGTAATACCGTGTAAATCCCTGCAAATATGGGGATTTAACTCTTACCTAAAAAAGGTTTCATGCAGTCCTTTTCGCTCGTTCTCTATCTTCCAGAGCTTTAGCCATGACAAGGTAAGCAGACGCGGCTTCGTCATCGTTGATTAGGCTCTCTTCCAGTTCGTCAATGGTAACCCCAAGATGTTCGCAGAGGACCTCCAAAAGCCGTTTTATGCAAGCTAACACCCGCTTCCAAAGAGTCAATGCCATGAGGTCTTCCCCCATATTCGTAAACAGTTCACCCATGGTCTCGTATTCTGAGAATATCTTCTCTATGCTCATGGTTATATATGTGAGGAAACAGAGGGTGCAGTCGGCAATCTGCTCATCGAAGTCCCTACCCGCACATGTTCCGAGACCTAGGTATTGCTTGCATTCTTTGTTCAGAACCTCTATGTTCCAACGTATTTGGTAAACCTCAAAGGCTCTGACGAAAGACATACATAAGATCTGTGCTCAACAATATATTCCATCGTTGATTTCTACCATATCTTATAAGGAATATGCGTACAGATTGACCACCCAGTTTTCCTCTCAATGCGATATAGTGGCATTTGTATCGCCTACAGTTATGACAAAATTGAGGATTGCCTTCGTATTGCGCTATTAGTTCCATGGCATTGTGCAACTTCCCATACACAGAGTACTTGGTGTTGCCCATCTTTGCCAGTCCGACAAGGTGCAAGGCGCCCTTGCCGAGCTTGAGAACCTCGCTGATAAAGTACTCGCAGGTGAACCAGCTGTCACAGAGCACATACTTGGCACGCAAACTCTTGTGAGCCCATGCGCGCCTTAGCATTTCCACGGCAACATGAAGCTTCGACTGCGTTGACTCTCTGAGTCTTGTGGAGTTGGGGTCTTCTTTCTTGCGTTTTTTGGAAAAACGATGCTTACGTTGCTTCGCAGTGAGACCGTAGTCCTTCTTCTTGCCTTTCTCACAATGGAGGGACATGTCTATTGGAATGGTGCTCTTTCCATCAAAGAATGCGCATACCAATAACTTAAAACCAAGGACGCATTTTCCTTGCACATGGTCAAAGACGCGGCTAATTTGCTCTATGCCATAACCGGTTTTCTCCAACGTAGTGTCGTCAAAAATGTAACTTGTGTTGTCCGAAGAGACCTCGGCATGTTCCTTGTGAAGGATTGCCAAAAACGAAGAGCCATGCCCAAAAGAAGCTTGCGCCAGTCCATAGTGGCCCGACGTAGCATGCGATAATAGCAATTGTGACCAGTGTTCAGGAGGTCATAATATGACTTCTTGTACATGGAGTGTATGCTTTCACCTGCTATACGGAAAAGGCAGAGAGACAATATGAGCTGGACGGCGGGAACGCCCGCCTGTTTCTCCAATGACATCCTGCAAAGCAGATGCCCAAGCCCAAAACGGGTGAAAAGTGCCATCAAATTGGTTCGCAATGAACTTTTAACACTTAAGATGTTGGACAACTCCGAAAAATTGCTTAATTTTGCATCCATAACAGTTACTCTCTAAATCGTTGCTTCATTGTGTTTTAGCGATTACAAAGATACAACTTTTTATTGAGAAACTGTTATTTTTGCCCCATTATTTTGGGGTGGGAAACTTTAGTAACTTGAAAACAAAGGCCGTACCATTTGCATCTCATCCCCAAGGTGGAGTCTATGGTTTGAGCTAAAAGAGCATCAAATTGCTCCATGATTGGAAAAAAGCCTCCAAAAGAAGTGACTTTCTCGGATTTTATTTGTACTTTTGCCATGTCATTCGGAGTTTTTGCTATGCTTTTTTGCAGCACTAAGGTAGGTGAAAAATCTGACATGGCATAATCCTGAGCAGCTTTGTTGTTCAGGTACTTGTAAAAAATGCTAACTCATAGTGCTGCGGAAATTAGGATGATAACAAGAACAGTTCCACATATCGTTCAATATCAAGGTTCTAAAAGAAATTTGGCACCTCTGATATTACAATATATGCCTCGCAAATTTAATCGCCTGATTGAGCCTTTTGCAGGTATGGCAGCTATCACTATAGCTGTATCAAAGCAGCAACGGGCAAATCAATATAGCTTAAATGACTTAAATGCCCCTTTGATGGGAATATTGCGTGAAGCAATAGAAACTCCAGATGTACTTGTTGCGGAATATTCAAAAGTTTGGAATGAACAGTTAGTCTTCGAAGGTGGAAGCGTTGCGCATTTTTATAAGGTGAGGGATGAATTTAATGCGGGCGATAAGTCTGCTGCCAATATGCTTTATTTGTTAGCTCGATGTGTGAAGGGTTCTGTTAGGTATAGCTCGACAGGCATGTTTAACCAGTCCCCAGACAAACGGAGAAAGGGTACTTCTCCTACCACGTTAGCCAAAAATGTATACCAAATATCTAGTTATTTGAAGGGGAAAACAACATTTTCTTCTTTAGATTATAGAGAAATACTAAAACAAGCAGTTCCTGGCGACTTGGTTTATATGGATCCGCCATATCAGGGAGTTTGTAGCTCTCATGATAATAGATATTATGCGGGTATTGAATTTGATGATTTTGTTGGTGCTGTTGACGAATTGAATAGTCGGGGAATAGATTTTATGATTAGTTATGATGGACAATGTGGTGAGAAACAATATGGCATAGACTTACCTGAAAATTTAGGCCTACGTAAAGTGTTGTTGAACGCTGGGTTGTCTAGCCAAAGTGTATTACTCGGACGAAAAGAGGTTACCTATGAGGCTCTTTATTTGAGTGATAAATTGCAAAAAATGACACATCCTGTTTGTCAACAAAAGCTCTTGTTTGAAGAAGTTGTATGAAATATCCAAAGGCAATAATAAATAAGTTGAATGCCATAACGGAAAAGCGTCCTTCTACAGTGATTCAACATATATTAAAATATGGTTTTATAACAACTGAAGAGTTAAAGGGAAAATATGGTTATGAGCATGCGCCTCGTGCAGCAAGAGATGTCAGAGAACGAGGTGTAAATTTGGTTACTTATAGGGTAAAGGCTACTGATGGAAGAAGTATTGCTGCTTATAAGTTTGGGATGCCAGTATTTCTTGATGATAAAGTGTCTAAAGTTGCTGGTCGTACAACTTTGTCGAAAGCTTTAAAGAAAGCTTTGATGGACAAATATGGTGCAATATGTTTTGTATATTTGCAACCGATGGAGGAGCGATTGTTACAAGTAGACCATAGAATTCCTTATGAGATTGGTGGTGAGCAAGGTGAGAAAAATATAGATTGTTACATGCTTTTAAGCCCTTCGGCTAATAGAGCTAAGTCATGGACATGCGAGCATTGTCCGAATTGGTCTATAAAAAATGTCGAGTTTTGTACTAGTTGCTTTTGGGCACATCCTGAAGGATACACTCATATAGCAGGGCGTAAAGAACGCCAAATTGTGTTGACGTTTACTGATAATGAAATAGAAGATTATAATAAATTGATAGAGCTTGTTGGGATAGAGCAAGCCGAAAAAACGATAAAGCAATTAGTTGCTGATTTTATTCAAAAAGATGATGATTAAGGCTATATAGCTTTATTTGTGAATATAAATTGATTTGGGCGCAGGGGGAATTGTTATAGATGTTTCTTTTTGCAAAGGCTACATCGCTCGGATCGGGAGTGATAAAAATGGGCAATGGGTCGTTTTCAAAAATAGCTAATCATATACCCCTTTACCCCCCCCGAAGGGTGATGTTTTTGTCTGCAAGGAAACAATCGCTGGACCGCTGATAGCCGAGATCAAAAGGGCGTATGGGGATAACCGTCGAGGGCTTTCCTTGCCATAGCGTGCTCTTCTGTCTTTTGCAGATCGTCGATATGGCTCGCCAGCGAGTGGTAGCAGTCGAGGTCTTCTATCTCCTCTCTCCGCGCCTTGCCCATTTGGCAAAACGCTTCGTCTTGCTCCACGCCCGCAAATCGGCGCCCGCAGAGATTGGCGGCTATCCCCGTCGTGGCGCTGCCGCTGAAGGGATCGAGTATCCAGTCGCCCTCATCGGTCGAGGCAAGGATCATGCGGACCAAGAGGCGCAGCGGCTTCTGCGTAGGGTGCTTGCCGCAGGTCTTTTCCCAACGCCCGATAGCCGGCATGCGCCACACGTCGGTCATTTGCTTGCCGTCGTTGAATCGCTTCATCAACTCATAGTTGAACTTATGCGGCACTTTCTGCATCTTTCTTGCCCAAATGACAAACTCGGTGGAATAGGTGAAAAAGCGACAAGAGATGTTGGCAGGAGGATTGGTCTTCTGCCACGTGATCACGTTCAGAATCTTGTAGCCAAGCTCGGTCAGACAGTTGGCCACGGAAAAAATATTGTGGTAAGTGCCGCTGATCCAAATGGTGCCATTGTCCTTGAGTTTGTCGCGACAGAGGCGCAACCACTCCCTGTTGAATGACATCATGTCGGCTTGCGACTTCCCCTTGTCCCACGAACCCTTGTCAACACACACTACCTTGCCGCTCTGCAACGAGATGCCGCCATTGGAGAGAAAATAGGGTGGGTCGGCAAAGATCATGTCAAACTTGAAGTCAAACGCCCGCAGCAGCTCGAAGCAGTCGCCGTGGGCAAGGACGAAATCGTGGTTGGGCGATTTGTAATAGGCTTGTGCTTTCTGATGCTCGACGGCGAATGCTACGTCAGAGAAATGTTCAGAACTGAGTACGATCTTTTCTTCCTTATACGATTGGCGCACCAATTCCACGGCTTCGGTTCCCGAGGCCGCTGAAACGGTTTCTATGTGTTGTAATTTTTCAGTTACTTGTATGCGATACTCCATAATTCGGGCGCAAAAGTATAGCAAAGTACTTGAGAAAACCCGAAAAGATCATAGTTTGACATTTGTGATCAAAATGATCCTATTAGTATATTCGTATATGTTTAATTATCAAATATTTGAGCGATTTGTACGGGTGACTGTATTGTTAATAAATGATCACAAAAAATCAGATAAATCCCTCGCTGGCTCTTGCTATACACATGAGTTCGTACTGCTTGGAAATGTCTTCATAGCTATGGAAGGCAACGCGCGCTTTGATGTCCTTGAAGGCTGTTCGGCTCATCACTTTGTCAAACTGCCCCCTGCGATTTTTTGGCGCAACGATCAGAAAGCGACTGTGGAAATCTTGTAGGTCACAAAACTTGGCGACGGAGTTTTGGATGTCGGTGGAGTGCTCTACTTCAAAGAAACTGTTGGGCATATTGCGCTCGTTAAACCAAATGACATCTACCGTCCTTGCCCTGTCGGTCAGATACTCATACGAGAAGTCGGGAATATGGATGGTGGTGCAAATATCCTTCAAGGGTTTTTCGAGAAACTTGCGATTTTGGTCTTGGGCAGGCACATAGGTTTGGTAGTGTTTCATGTTGCCTATGGCGATGATCAATCCTTGATAGTAGCCATGCGTAAACTGCTCCTCGCACTGTTTCTCGTTGGGCAGAAGGTCAAATTTGCGCATCACTTCCTCGCGACAATCCTCCAAGGCCCAAAGGCCCGGTTGGATTTTGAAGATCTCCTCAGATTGCTGCACGATTCTCCGGATGGACTCGTTGGGCGTCTTGGTCGCCCACGATTTCGTATCGACAAGACGGTACAGGTCGCCCAGCGTGGCGTATCCACCTATTTGGCGGAGCACATCGATCACTTGTTGCTCTTGTGTATATTTTTTGCGTGCCATTATTCTCTCGATTGCGTTTAAAGAATCTATAAATGGTAAAAATGGTATTCATCTGCCAAACGCCATCGCCAGCAGCATGCCTATTACCCAAATGATACACATCAATATCATAGGTTTGCTGATGAAGATGAAGACTACCAAGACAACGAGAATGAAGGGGACGCCCAGAAGGCATGCGATAAATATGTCGGCCTCTCTTTCGTTCTTCTTGGTGATTTCTCTCTCCTGTACGTGGCCTTGTAATTTTCGTGCCTTCTCCCTTTCGTTCTTCTTGGTGATTTCTCTCTTCTGTAGGTAGCCTTGTAATTTTCGTGCCTTTCGCCTTTCGTGCTTTAGGAGTTTCCTTCGATCCCTTCCTGTAATACCTTGCCTTGTCCACTGCCTCCAAAGCCTTCGTTCCTCCTTGGTAAAAGGCAGTAATTGCATGTCGGCCCGCCTTTGCTGATCCTCGTCATTTTTTCGGTTGCATTCGTATTCTTTCTTCTTCCTTTCCTCCAGCCTATGTTGGATTAGGAGGCGACTACGTTGATGTTCTGAAACACCCGTTCCTTTCCACTTTCCCCAAAGCAGATTTTCATTCTCGTTCATAGGTAGTGCTTTCTCCATAATCCTTAGTTCTTTTAAGTGTTGTTGCTTTAAAAGTCGTAGATGGTAAAAATCGGCGTGGGCCTACTAATAATGCACCAAGATGTTGGCGTATGAAAAAGACGCCATCAAGCAGGTCCCACGCCGTGGAGGAGTAGATGCTTCGCTGTCATCTTCTTCTTGTCACTTCTTATAATTGCAGGTTTCGAATGCTGCAGAAGAGCCAGGCGTCAGCGTCTATCCTTTCTTATGTTTTTACCATTATGTCATATCTTTTTTGCTTCTATTTGTGATGTTAATAGCTTCTTGCTTTTCGATTTCTTGGGGCGTAGCGACTGCTGCGGCCCTGTTTTTAGCTTGTCGATGCAGTCTTCGACCCCACAAAGTTACGCATTTTCTTTGATTTCTCTTCTCTTCCCCCCTGTTTTTTTTGAGGAGAGGGAGAGTTGGCGAGAAGGATTTCTTGATTTGTTAACGAAAGCAAAATGTAAGGAGAAACGAGGGTGAGGAGGGGTGGTGGAACTTTTTGATCGCCTATAAACTATTGGTTTTTAGCGGTTTACCCTCAGTTCATTAAACAATAGATAGTTTGTTGGGACTCCATTGGACCTTACATCCTTACACCTTACATTCTTACGTTTTCGTTTTTGAACCAGGGCGAAAAGTGGGTGAAAAAGAGTTCAAAGAAATAGTATATATAATATTAATATTATATATACTATTTCTTTGACCCCCGACCACGATTCATTTTCAAAAACGTAAGGATGTAAGGTGTAAGGTTGTAAGGATGTAAGGTGGGTCATCGTGTCCACCTTACATCCTTACACCTTACGTTCTTACGTTTTCATTTTGCACTTCTCCCCAGTATGATTTTCAAAATATGCTAAACTGTAAAGTATATTCATACTGTTATTCGGTAGCTCACATAGCTTTGCTATGTGCCATTTTTAGCAAGACGAAAAAAAGTTGGAAAATATTTGTGGTTTTATTTGGAGGTATGAAATATTCTTCATACCTTTGCAGAAGGTTTAGCGGCGCTCGGCAATTTGAGAGCAAGCTCTCATTGCGCTCGCTGGCAAAATCTTTCGATAAGATAGGCTGCGCCTCGGCCATTAGAGAACAAGTTCTCATGGCGCTCGACTTGCACTATCTTTGCACCCATAACTGAGACTTGCGGAACAAACCCATAGAGGGTCCGCGACGGGCTTCTCTTACGACAGGAGCGAGGGAT
>ULWK01024829.1_pt1 | contig 11958 bp, 9 predicted proteins | sample 1960281 | NCBI WGS metagenome assembly ULWK01 (sample SAMEA4835810, study PRJEB28245) | human gut metagenome | biome: gut microbiome; material: fecal sample | place: Denmark | collected 2008 | reverse complement strand
CCGCTGTGGATATGGCGTGTAAAGATAAAAACCCCCTTGCTAAAAAGGCTAAAGACTGTGCGGCAGGGGCTGTTCTCGTTGCGGCGGCAGCTTCTGTGGCTGTAGGGATAAGGATATTCTGGGACTATTATGCTTTTATGGCGATAGCCTCTTATTTTGCAAGAAACATATGGCTAGGGATAGCTTTAGCCGTAGGTGTGATACTGTGGCTCGTATGGGTGTTCAAAACGCCTGCTGACAAAGATAAAAAAGATAAGGAAAAATATATATGAACAAGAAAAATGCAAATTCAAAAAATGCGTTCGTAACTATTGTTGGACGTGCGAACGCAGGCAAATCCTCATTGCTAAACGCACTTGTGGGCGAAAAGATAGCCGCAGTGAGCGACAAGCCGCAGACAACAAGAACAAAGATAACAGGTGTTCTCACAAAGGGGGAAACGCAGTTCGTTTTCATGGACACACCTGGTATGCACAAGGCTAAAAACAAGCTTTCCGAGCATATGCTCAACGCTGTGAACGAGTCTGTTGCAGGGGTTGACCTTATTATCCTTATGGCTGACTGCACAAAGAAAATATCCGAAAACGAGCGTGAGCTTGTAAAGGGCTTCAAGACAGGCAAGACTAAGGTGATACTTGTGCTGAACAAGATAGATCTTCTTGAAAACAAAGAGGATCTTATCGCAGTGATAGCAGAGTATTCAAAGCTTTTTGATTTTATAGATATCGTACCAGTGAGCGTTCTTGAAAAGGACGGCCTTGATATTATTATGGAAGATCTTGAAAAGAATGCTGTGGAGGGTCCGCACTACTTCCCTGATGATAAATTCACAGACCAGCCTGAAAAGGTCATAATGGCTGAGATAATAAGAGAAAAAGCACTCAATAACCTTAATGACGAAGTTCCTCACGGCATAGCTGTGACTATCGAACATCTTAACGAGCGTGAAAATAGAAATGGTGAAGCTATACTTGACGTTACCGCTACTATTTACTGCGAGAGAGAGTCGCACAAGGGTATTCTTATTGGAAAAGGCGGCTCTATGCTTAGAAAGATAGGTCAGGAAGCAAGAGCTGACCTTGAAGATTTCTTCCAGATAAAAGTAAATCTCCAGTGCTGGGTCAAGGTAAAAGAGGGCTGGAGAAACCGTGAGGGCATGATAAAGAATTTTGGTTTGGAATAAAGGCAACATATTTTTCCGCTTATAATGACCGCCAAAAAAGCTGATAATATCAGTAAGGCGGTGAATATCATGACTTTATGGGACAAGTTCTTTGAAAGCGGCAGGATAGAGGATTATCTCACATATGCCGCACACAGAAAAGAGGATACTGACAATGCTGACCTTTATGGGACTGATACTGAGGGAAAATGACAGGGGCGAAACAAGCAAATCCGTCACTGTCCTCACAGCAGAGCGTGGAGTCATAGATATATTTGTTCGTGGAGGCAGGAAAAGCACGAAAAATGCGTCATCAACGCAGCTTTTTGCATACTCTAAGCTGTGCGTTGAGGAAAAAAAGAACGCTAAAGACCAATCAATGTTTTTTCTCAACAGCAGTGAATCAGAGAAGCTTTTTTACAACATCAGGCTCGACCCTAAAAAAACGGCTCTTGCCTCTTACTTTTCTGAGCTTCTCATGTATATACGAACAGAGGAAAGCGGCTGTGACGAGATAATGCGGCTGACGCTGAACACACTTTATTTTCTCGATAAAGGCGACAGGGATAACGAACTTCTCAAATCTATATTTGAGTTTCGTCTGCTGTGCGAAGCAGGATTAAGACCTGCGCTTCTTGGCTGTTCGGTTTGCATGGCGTATGAAGCTGACATTATGCACTTCAATCTGTCAACAGGGGTCTTGGAGTGTGACAAATGCTGTTACAATCCTGACAGTATTTACGATATTGAATTAGACAGGACTATGCTATACATAGTCCGATTTATTGCACTGACGGAATATGAGCGGCTTTTTGCTTTCAAGATAAGCGAAAGATATCAGAAAAAACTGACGGCTTTTACAGAGCGGTTTGTTAGATATAATCTGAAAGGCAAGTTTCCGTCGCTTGATTTTTACAGACTTTTGTAGGCATTGCGCAGCTTTGCCTATTGTCATATTTTGAGGTATATATAATGGACGAAAGATTTTACGATTCATTGGAGCTGAACAAAATTCTTGAAATGCTTTCAAAAGAATGCTCCAACGAAAAAACGAAAAAAATGGCTTTGGGGATAAAGCCTTGTTCTGATCTTTACACGGTCAAGAAAGAAACAGGCAAGACCGCCGAAGCCCTTGAACTCAGCGTAAGATACGGCACGCCGAATTTCTACAACATAAATGACGTATCAACTTACATCAAAAGGGCCGAGGCAGGCGGTGTGCTTTCTTTGGGCGAGCTTATCCAGATAAGACGCTTGCTTGCGCAGACCTATGAGCTTCACCACTGGTATGAGCAGTGTGAGAACAAGGACACTTCCCTTTCATATCTCTTTGAAATGCTCTATCCAAACAAGTACCTGCAGCAGCGACTTGAAACGGCTATCATAGATGAAACAAAGCTTTCTGACGACGCAAGTGCGGAGCTGAGAAGCATAAGGCAGAAGATAACACGTTCAGGACTAAAGATAAGAGAGACCCTTGACAAGATGATAAAATCCCCAAGCACTCAGAAATATTTGCAGGAGAGCATCGTCACAATGCGTGACGGACGTTTCGTTCTTCCGGTAAAGACTGAGTTCAAGGGCAATGTCAGCGGTCTTGTTCATGACACCTCCGCAACAGGCTCAACGCTTTTTATCGAGCCTATGTCGGTAGTGGAAGCCAACAACGATATCAGAATTTTGCAGGGTCAGGAGCAGGACGAGATACACAGGATAATCGCTGAATTTTCCATGGAATGTGCCGAAATGAAAGACCAGCTCATTTCAAACTACAATGCGGTAACAGAGCTTAACCTTTATTTTGCAAAGGCAAACCTCGGTGCAAAAATGAGAGCAATGCTCCCTGAGATATCCAATGACGGTGTTATCGTGCTGAACAAGGCACGTCACCCTCTTATCGACCCCAAAAAGGTCGTGCCTATAAACTTTTCTATTGGCACTGACTATCACTCCCTGATAATAACAGGTCCTAACACGGGCGGTAAAACAGTTGTGCTTAAAACTGTGGGTCTGCTCACGCTTATGACAATGTGCGGTCTGCTTATCCCTGCGTCAGACGGAAGCAGGATATCTGTATATAAAAACGTGCTCGTTGATATCGGCGACCAGCAGTCTATAGAAAACAACCTGTCTACATTCTCTTCTCACATAAGCAGAGTAAAGACCATACTTGACGAAGCGGACAGCGAAAGCCTTGTGCTTCTTGACGAGCTTGGTTCAGGCACTGACCCTGTGGAGGGTGCTGCGTTGGCGGTAGCTATAATCGAACGCATAAGGATATTCGGTGCGACCCTTGTTACAACTACTCACTATCAGGAGCTTAAAATGTACGCTATCGACACTCCTGACGTTGAGAACGCTTCTTGCGAGTTTGACGTGCAGACTTTGCACCCGACATACAGGCTTATCATAGGCTCACCCGGTAAGTCCAACGCTTTTGCTATTTCTGAAAGTCTTGGTATCGACAAGGATATAATCAAGTACGCTGAGTCGCTTATTTCTGAGGATAACAGAAAGTTTGAAACTATCATAGACAATCTTGAACGCACAAGAATGCAGCTTGAAGAAAACAACAGGCTTGCGGAGAAATACCGTGCCGAAAGCGAGGCTCTCAGAAAAGAGCTTGCAGAGCAGAAAGAAAAATTTTACGATCAGAAAGAAGCCGAGCTTGAAAAGGCAAGACGTGAGGCTCAGCAAATCGTAAATCGTGTTCAGCGTGAGTCGCAGGCGCTTGTTGACGAGCTTGACAAGCTGAGAAAAGAGAAAGAAAATCCGAACTTCACTCAGAAAGCCATTGATGCAAGGCACAAGCAGAAGTCCACAATGAACAAGCTTTACAGCGAGGCTAACCCTGTTTCTGAAAGCAGGAACGAGGGATATGTGTTGCCAAGGCCGCTAAAAAAGGGCGACAACGTGCTTATCGTTGACACAAACAGAAAGGGTATCATTATAACGCCCCCTGACAACAGCGGAATGTGCTTCATTCAGGCAGGCATAATGAAAACCAAGATAGATGTAAAGAAGCTTCAGCTTATTGAAAAACAACAGCCGCAAAAGCAAACAAAGAAGCCTGTTAAAAAAGGCGGTGTATCCAAAAGCGGCATTGAGAGCCGTATGACACGAAAGGTATCCACCGAGCTTGATATCAGGGGCTATGCCGCAGACGAAGGCGTTCACGAAATGGAGCAGTTTATTTCTGACGCTATCATGTCAGGAGTGACGATGCTCACCATAATCCACGGCAGAGGCACCGGTATTCTCCGTGATGCCATAAGGCGTGCGCTTAAACACCACCCGTCTGTAAAATCATTCAGAAAAGGCGTTTACGGAGAGGGCGAGGACGGCGTAACTATCGTTGAATTAAAGTAAAATAATCACATATCACCGCATTTTGGTATATAATAAGCCAAAGGCGGTGATTTTTTTGAGCGTCCACAAGCGTTCTTTCAAGAACAGAATTTCATACATAATTCTTGCTGTCGTTATTATTCTTGCGCTGCTCACGACGGTGTTTTTTGCACAGCTTTCAAGGCACATCAGCGAAATAAGCGAGTTTGAAAGCAAGCAGGCTGCACTTGATGTGATAAATGCGGCCATAAGCAGAGAACTTGAAAAACTGCCCCAGAGCAGTTATATAAAGATATCTGAAACTGACGGCAGGATAACCTCCATAAACAGCGACACAGCCTCAGTGAACAGGCTGCAAAGCAGCGTTTCAAAAGCTGTGAACGAAAGCCTTTCACAGCTTGAGGGAACAAAACTCAGCGTACCCATCGGCACACTTTCAGGAATAAATATCCTCACAGGCAGAGGTTTTGACATACCACTGCGGCTTCATCAGATAGGTGCGGCAAAAACAGAGCTTAAAAGCGATTTAACGGAAGCAGGGATAAATCAGACAAAATACAGCCTCTATCTCACTGTGACCATAGAAATGACAGCCATTCTTCCTGCACACTCTACGGATATCGTGGTGAGCTATGACTATCCCGTAAGCGAAACTGTTATCGTAGGGGAGATACCTGATATGTACTTAGGCAAGGGAAAAGGCTGATTTTTTCGCAGTTTATAGAAAAAAGGCTTGTATTTCACCAGCAATTATGGTATAATATAAAGGGCAATACCGCATAAGGCACGCCTAACGGCTTTGCACGCAATCTGCTTGCAGATTTTCCGTTATCTCGCACAGAAACTCCTTGAAATACGGAAGTATTCCTGCGTCGTTTCTATACAAGCTAACGAAAAATCCGGCTACGCATCTTGCGTACAATCCTTATGTGGTATTGCCCTGCGTATGATATGCCGTAAAAAGTTGGCAGAAATGGAGTTGTGTTATTTTGAACGAACAGGAAGCTAAAAAACGTATAGACGAGCTTGTGAAGCTTTTGAATTATCACTCTCAGCTTTACTATGTTGAGGACAGGAACGAGATCACAGACTATGAATACGATATGCTCCAGCAGGAACTAAAGGGTCTTGAGGAGCAGTTTCCGCAGTTTATCAGAAGCGACTCCCCTACTCAGCGTGTAGGCGGCAAGGCGATATCAATATTTGAGAAAGTCACACACCGTGTGCAAATGGGTTCTTTGCAGGACGTTTTTTCCTTTGAACAGGTGAGAAGCTTTATTGAGACAGTTCAGCAGGCTGTTGATAAGCCACAATTCGTTGTTGAGCCTAAAATAGACGGACTTTCGGTATCCCTTGAATATCATAACGGTGAGCTTGCCATAGGTTCTACCCGTGGTGACGGCTTTGTGGGCGAGGACGTTACTTCTAATCTGAAAACTGTAAAGTCCATTCCTATAAAAATAAATGAGGAACTGCCTTTGATAGAAGTCAGAGGTGAAACATATATGCCGAGAAATGTTTTTCTGAAGCTTGTTAAAGAGCAGGAGGATAATGACGAGCAGCCTTTCAAAAACCCAAGGAACGCCGCCGCAGGTTCTCTTAGACAGAAAGACCCTAAGATAGCGGCTAAAAGAAAGCTTGATATCTTTGTGTTCAATGTTCAGCAGATAGAGGGCAAGGAGCTTACTTCCCACAAGGAGTCTCTTGACTATCTGAAAACACTGGGATTCAAGACTATCCCTGATTACAAGCGTGTGTCTACCGCTGATGAGGTCATAGACTGCATAAAGGCTATCGGAGAAAAGCGTTTCGACCTGCCGTTCGATATTGACGGCGTTGTTATAAAGGTCGATGATTTCAGACAGCGTGAAATGCTTGGTGCAACTGCAAAAGTGCCAAAGTGGGCTGTGGCTTACAAGTTTCCGCCTGAAGAAAAGACCTCAAAGCTGCTTGATATAGAGCTTAACGTGGGCAGAACTGGTGCTATAACACCTGTGGCCGTGTTTGAGCCTGTTTTTCTTGCAGGCACGAGCGTTTCAAGGGCGACCCTACACAATCAGGATTTTATAAGAGAGAAAAACATTTCCGTGGGGGATATCATCAAGGTGCGCAAGGCAGGAGATATAATCCCTGAGGTGCTGGGTTCTGTGGAAAAACATGGCGACGGTGTTTTCACGCTCCCTGAGTGCTGTCCTGTATGCGGAACAAAGCTTGTGAAGTCCGAGGAAGAAGCGGCGGTAAGGTGTCCGAACGTTGAATGTCCTGCGCAGATATTCAGAAGCATTGTTCACTTTGCTTCAAAGGGCGCAATGAACATTGACGGTCTTGGTCCGCAGATAGTTCACACCCTTCTTGACAACAAGCTTATCACCTCTGTGGCTGACCTTTACACTCTGAGCGAAAACAAGCTTTTACAGCTCGACAACTTCAAGGAAAAATCAGTGAGCAATCTGCTTAGTGCTATAGAAAAGTCAAAGTCCAATTCTTTGGACAGATTGGTGTTTGGTCTGGGCATAAGAAATATCGGACAGGCTTCTGCGAAGCTTCTGTGCGACAAGTTCGGCGACCTTGACAACATCATGAACGCTTCCGCTGAGCAGATATCCGAGATAGACGGCTTTGGCGGCGTAATGGCGCAAAGCGTTTACAATGCTTTCCATGAAGAGCATATGATAGAGCTTATCCAAAGGCTCAAAGAATGTGGGATAAACACGAAGTATGAGAAGATACAGATAGACGACCGCTTTGCAGGAAAGACTTTTGTTCTCACAGGCACTTTGCCGACACTGAAAAGAAGCGAAGCAAAAGCACTCATTGAGAAATACGGCGGCAAGGCAAGCGGCTCGGTGTCCAAAAAAACGGACTATGTTCTTGCAGGTGAGGAAGCAGGAAGCAAGCTTGATAAAGCTCAGCAGCTCGGTATCGAGATAATCACCGAAGAACAGTTCAAGGATATGATAAAATAAGATAATATCTTTTTATATAAATAAAACAGGAGGAATGTAAAATGAACATTGACATTAAACACATTGCCAAGCTGGCAAGACTTCGCATCGAAGACGATCAGCTTGATAAGTTTGAGTCAGAAATGGAAAACATCGTGGGAATGGTTGAAAAGCTCCCCGACATTCAGGACGAAATGACCCTTGACCCTGACAACCCGATGATACTCAGAAAAGACGTGGCTGTTCAGGATAAATTCACAAGACAGGAGCTTATGCAGAACGCTCCTCAGGTAAAGGCAGGCTGTCTTGTCGTGCCTAAAACAGTAGAGTAAGGAGTGTTATAATTGGAACTTTTTGAAAGAAATGCCTGTGACTTGTCAGAAATGATAAAGAACAAGGAAATAAGCTCCGCAGAGCTTACAAAGTCTGTTTTTGACAGAATAAAAGCAGTTGAGGGCAATGTAGACGCTTATCTGACACTTGACGAAGAAAACGCTATGAAAAAAGCCGCTGAGATAGATGAAAAGCTTGCAAAGGGCGAGGAGCTTTCACCTTTGGCTGGTATACCTGTTGGTATCAAGGACAATATCTCAACAAAGGGTCTGAGAACAACTTGTGCATCAAAAATGCTTGGAAACTATGTTCCGCCTTTCAATGCAACTATAATGAACAAGCTTGACGATATCGTTGTAACAGGCAAGCTCAACATGGACGAGTTCGCTATGGGTTCATCAACCGAGAACTCACATTTTAAGCCTACTAAAAACCCATTTGATACAGAGAGGATACCTGGCGGTTCATCAGGCGGATCTGCTGCCGCTGTTGCAGCAAGAGAGGCTATCGTTACCCTTGGTTCTGACACTGGCGGATCTATCAGACAGCCTGCTTCATACTGCGGCGTTGTAGGTCTGAAGCCTACATACGGCAGCGTTTCAAGATACGGTCTTGTTGCTTTCGCTTCATCACTGGATCAGATCGGACCTCTTGGCAAGTGCGTAAAGGACGTTGCTATGGTACAGTCTGCTATCGTTGGTCATGACAAGTATGACGCTACTTCTTCCTATAGAGAGTATCCTGATTTTGCGGCTGACCTTAAAGCTGACGTAAAGGGTCTGAGGATAGGTATACCAAAAGAGTATTTCGGCGAGGGTATCGACCCATTCGTTAAGCAGTCTGTAATGAGCGCTGTGAAAGAGCTTGAAAAGCAGGGCGCAACTGTAAAGGAGATTTCTCTGCCGTCTACAGATTATGCACTTTCATCATACTACATCATTTCTTCTGCAGAAGCTTCTTCAAACCTTGCAAGATTTGACGGTGTAAGATACGGCTTCAGAGCTGAGGAATATGACGGACTTGTTGATATGTACGAGAGAACACGTTCAGAGGGCTTCGGCGACGAAGTAAAGAGAAGAATAATGCTCGGCACATTCGTGCTTTCATCAGGTTTCTATGACGCTTACTACAAGAAAGCAAAGCTCGTTCAGAAGAGAATAATGCAGGAGTTCGCAGCACAGTTCGCTGACGTTGACGTTATCGCTACTCCTACAGTTCCGTCAACAGCTTTCAAGATCGGTGAAAACACTGACGATCCCCTTAAAATGTACGCAAACGATGTCTGCACTGTTACAGTGAACATTGCAGGTCTGCCTGCAATAAGCATTCCTTGTGCATATGACGACAAGGGTCTGCCTGTTGGTATGCAGCTTATCGGCGGAAAGTTTACAGAGCAGCGTCTGCTTAACACAGCTTATGCTTATGAGCAGCTTGTTGGCGGATTCAAAATGCCTGAGCTTTAAGGAAAGGGGTCACAAAAATGGTAAAAGGCTACGAAGTTGTAATCGGTCTTGAAACTCATGCTGAGCTTAATACCGAGTCTAAAATATACTGCGACTGCAAGAACCAGTTCGGTCTTGAAGTCAATTCACAGGTTTGCCCTATCTGCATGGGTATGCCTGGCACATTGCCTACTCTTAACGAAAAGGTAGTTGACTATGCAATAAGAATGGGTCACGCACTCAACTGCGAGATAAACCGTGTCTGCAAGCAGGACAGAAAGAACTATTTCTACCCTGACCTGCCAAAGGCTTATCAGATATCACAGGCAGAAGTTCCTCTCTGCGGCAAGGGTTATGTTGATATCCTTGTTGACGGCGAGGAAAGAAGAATAGGTATCACAAGAATACACATCGAGGAGGACGCAGGTAAGCTGCTCCACTCTGACAAGTTCCATGGTGTATCACTTGTTGACCTTAACCGCTGCGGTGTTCCGCTTATCGAGATAGTTTCTGAGCCTGATATGCGTTCCTCACAGGAAGCAAAGGTTTATCTTGAAACACTGAAATCTATCCTACAGTATCTTGGCATATGCGACTGTAAGATGCAGGAAGGCTCTATCAGATGTGATGTAAACGTATCTGTTCACAAGCCTGGCGAGCCATTCGGCACACGTTCTGAGATGAAGAACGTAAACAGCTTCTCTGCCGCTGTAAGAGGTATCGACTACGAGGTAGAAAGACAGATAGCTGTTCTTGAAGCAGGCGGAAAGGTCGAGCAGGAAACTCGCCGTTGGGACGACGAAAAGGGAATGAGCATTCCAATGCGTTCAAAAGAGGACGCACAGGATTATCGTTACTTTCCTGAGCCGGACCTGCTCACTATCGTTGTTGAGCAGGAGCGCGTTGACGAGCTTAAAAAGAGTATCCCAGAGCTTCCAAACGTAAAGATACTCAGATATGTAAAGAAGTTCGGTCTGAACATAAAGGACGCAACATTTATAGCAGAGTCTGTTTCCCTTGCAAAGCTTTTTGACGACTGCATGGCAAAGGACAAGTTCCCTGCAAAGTGCTATACAACATGGATACTTGGCGACCTTGTTAAGTACATGAATGCAACAGGCAAGACTCTCAAAGATACAAAGCTCACTGCTGACAATCTTACTGATCTCGTCGCTGCTATCGAGGCAAAGACCATTTCCAACGCTGGCGGAAAGAAAGTTTTTGCAGTTCTTCTTGAAGAGGACAAAAAGGTAAGCGACATTATCAAGGAGCAGGGTCTTGCACAGGTTTCTGATGACAGCGCACTTGAAAAGATCGCTGACGAAGTTCTTGCCGCAAACGAAAAGTCTGTAAATGACTACAAGGGCGGAAAGACAAATGCTCTGGGCTATCTGGTAGGTCAGTGCATGAAGGCTTCAAAGGGCAAGGCTAACCCTGGAAAAATGAAAGAGATAATTCTTGCAAAGCTTGGCTGAGCGCAGAAAAATCTGATATAACGAAAGAGGATCGCATTTGCGGTCCTCTTTTTTGTACTCATATAAGTTTTCCGTAACAAAACTCGCCATCTGACGAGGTTATCTCTATCTTTAAAAGCTGTCGGCGCAAAGAAACGTCCTCGCTGTCCCTTGGAATTTTCACAGTAACATAATTTGGTGCATGACCCTGATGCCACTGAGGGCTTGTTTCCTTTTCAAATAAAACCTCTTGCACTGTGCCAACAAGGCTTTTGAGATACAAAGCCTTTGTTTCGTTACATACATCTGCCATTTGAGCCGCACGACTGTGCTTGGTCTTGCGGTCGAGCTGACCTTTCATTTTGTCGGCAACAGTGGTAGGTCTGCGTGAATACGGGAAAATATGCGTTTCTGCAAAAGATATCTTCTTTGCAAATGCCAGCGACTTTTCAAACTCCTCGTCAGTTTCCTGTGGAAAGCCCACCATTATGTCGGTGGTTATAGCGCAGTTTGGAAAATACCTGCGAAGCTTCTCGCAAAGCTCAGCATACTCCGCCGTATCATAATGGCGGTTCATGCGCTTCAAAGTTTCGTCACAGCCACTTTGCAGGGAAAGATGAAAATGCGGACAGAGCTTTTCAAGCTTTGACATTCGCAGGATATCTTCATCTGAAATAAGCTCAGGCTCAACAGAGCCGATACGCACTCTGTAATCGCCATCACAGCCGCAGGCGGCTTCAACAGCGTCAATGAGCCGTGTGCCGTTTTTGAAGTCTCTGCCGTAACAGCAAAGATTTATGCCCGTGAGGATTATCTCCTTGTGACCTGAGTCAACGAGCTGCTGAACTTCGGGAGCAATATCCTCCAAAGGTTTTGAGCAGATGTGTCCTCTCGCAGTGGGGATAATACAGTAGGTGCAATACTGATCACAGCCGTCTTGAATTTTGATATACGCACGAGTTTTTTTGTCAGCACCTGAGTTTGTCATTTTCTCAAAAGCCTCTCCCCTCTCACGAGGAACTATCCTGATAATACGCTCGCCACTTGTGATATACCTTTTTATAAGGGCAGGTATCTCCTTTTTTGCACCTGTGCCAACTATGACACCGCACTCGTCAAGAGCAGAAGCTTCCTTTTCAAAAGCCTGCGGAAAACAGCCTGCCAAAACTATCAGACACTCAGGATTAGCTTTTTTTATCTTATGGATAAGTTGTCGGCATTTTGAGTCCGACTGAGCGGTAACAGTGCAGGTATTTACAACACAGACCTCTGCA
>ULWK01061637.1_pt1 | contig 11973 bp, 10 predicted proteins | sample 1960281 | NCBI WGS metagenome assembly ULWK01 (sample SAMEA4835810, study PRJEB28245) | human gut metagenome | biome: gut microbiome; material: fecal sample | place: Denmark | collected 2008 | reverse complement strand
CCGCAGCAGCACCAGCAGGTAGCGGATATGGGCGGCCGTCAGTGCGTTTTGGTTAGCCATTGCTTACCTCCTGTTAAGGCAAAGGGGAAACGCAGATGCTTCCATCCGCGTCTCCCCGCCTGTTGCTTTGTTACTTCTGGTGGCAGGAGCCCGACATGGCGCAGTGGGCACAGTTGCAGCCACAGCTGGATTTTCCTTTTTTCTTGTCCTTTACCAGCTTCCGGATGATGAGTACAACAACGAGAAGCAATACGGCCGAGATCAGAATCGTACCGATATTTTCCGTGATCCATGCTAGCATAAGTCCGACTCCTTTCTGTTATGTCTATGGTCTAAAGTGATTTTGCAAATTACATCTCTACCTTGGTGGTCAGCTTGGTGGCCTCCTTATAGGGGCGTACCAGCATGTAGATGATAGCAGCGAGTACGATGACCGCAGCGATCACACCAATGATATTGGCATTGCCGGTGAACAGGCCGCCGAACTGGTTGATCATCAGGGCTACCGCATAGGCAAAGCCGCACTGATAACCGATAGCGAACCAGGTCCACTTGGGGCTGTTCATCTCACGCTTGATAGCACCGATGGCCGCGAAGCAGGGAGCGCACAGCAGGTTGAATACCAGGAAGCTGTAACCGGTGATGCCGTTGAACGCAGCCGCGATGGCATCATATACCGTACCGGCGCCGCCGCTGTACAGTACGCCCAGCGTACCAACGATGTTTTCCTTCGCAACCAGACCGGTGATAGAAGCAACGGTCGCCTGCCAGTTGCCCCAGCCCAAAGGTGCAAAGATCCAGCAAATGGCATTACCGATCTTGGCCAGGATGGAAGCGCTGATCTGATCCTCCTCCAGCATGCCGAACTGCCCGTCCAGCCAGCCGAAGCGGGAGGTAAACCACACAAAGATGGTGGAAAGCAGAATGATGGTACCGGCTTTCTTGATGAAGGACCAGCCGCGCTCCCACATGGAACGCAGGACATTGCCCAGAGTGGGCCAGTGATACGCGGGCAGCTCCATAACGAAGGGAGCGGGATCGCCGGCAAACATCTTGGTCTTCTTCAGCATGATGCCGGAAATGATGATGGCAGCCATGCCGATGAAGTAAGCGGAGGTGGAAACCCAGGCGCTGCCGCCAAACAGAGCGCCGGCAATCATGCCGATGAAGGGAACCTTGGCGCCGCAGGGGATAAAGGTGGTGGTCATGATGGTCATGCGACGGTCACGCTCATTCTCGATGGTGCGGGAAGCCATGATGCCGGGGATACCGCAGCCGGTACCGATGAGCATGGGGATGAAGGACTTACCGGAAAGGCCGAACTTACGGAAGATACGGTCCAGTACGAAGGCGATACGGGCCATGTAGCCGCAGGCCTCCAGGAAAGCCAGCATCAGGAACAGCACCAGCATCTGGGGAACAAAGCCCAAAACAGCGCCGACACCAGCCACAATACCGTCAAGAATCAGACCGGAGAGCCAGTCGGCGGTACCGGCCCGCTCCAGGGCGTTCCCCACCAGCACAGGAATACCGGGTACCCATACGCCGTAATCAGCGGGGTCTGGCTCATCAAAGCCGTTCTTCTCCAAATAACTTACTGCGTCTACATAAGTCATGGGAACAGTGGTATCTTCATCTGCTCCTTCAGGGATTGCGTCATAGTATGCAGTCCACTCGTCAACCGCAAGGGTTTCTTCATCTTCTACCTCTATGGTAGCGGTGTTTCCGGCGGGCTTAAATTTCTTCATCTCCGCCAAGGCCGCATCGGCGTCAAAATCCTCCGCTTCCATGTCCAGACCCAAGAAGGCATCTACCGCCTGAGTAGCTGCGGTATAATCGTCTGCCTGTTCATGATATGCCTTGCTGCCAATACCCAGCAGGTGCCAGCCATCGCCAAACAGGCCGTCGTTGGCCCAGTCGGTCGCGGGGGCGCCCACGCCCACCATGGCCACCCAGTAAACGATGAACATGACGACCGCGAAGATGGGCAGACCCAGCCACCGGTTGGTCACAATGCGGTCGATCTTATCGGAGGTGGAAAGACCGCCGTGATTCTTTTTCTTGTAGCAGGCCTTAATGACCTCGCCGATGTAGATATATCTCTCGTTGGTGATGATGGATTCGGCATCGTCATCCATTTCGGTCTCTACGGCCTTGATGTCGTTTTCGATGTGCTCCAATACTCCCTTATCGATATTCAGGGAGGAAAGCACCTTATCATCGCGCTCAAAGATCTTGATGGCGTACCAGCGCTGCTGCTCTTCGGGCATATTGTGCACGGCGGCTTCCTCAATGTGGGCCAGGGCGTGCTCTACGCTGCCGGAGAAGGTGTGCTGCGGAACGGTCTTGCTGTTCTTGGCGGCATCAATGGCAGCCTCGGCGGCAGCCATCACGCCGGTACCCTTCAGGGCAGAGATCTCTACCACCTTGCAGCCCAGCTGGCGGGAAAGCTCTTCTACATTGATCTTATCGCCGTTTTTCTTTACCAAATCCATCATGTTGATGGCGACGACGACCGGGATGCCCAGCTCGGTCAACTGGGTGGTTAGGTACAGGTTACGCTCCAGGTTGGTACCATCAATGATGTTCAGGATGGCATCGGGGCGCTCGCCCAGCAGATAATTACGGGCTACTACTTCTTCCAGGGTGTAGGGGGAAAGGGAATAAATGCCGGGCAGGTCGGTGATGGTAACGCCTTCGTGCTTTTTCAGCTTACCTTCCTTTTTCTCTACGGTAACACCCGGCCAGTTGCCTACAAACTGGTTGGAACCGGTCAGCGCGTTGAACAGGGTGGTTTTACCGCTGTTGGGGTTGCCGGCCAGGGCAATTCTAATATCCATGCGTTATGCCTCTCTTTCTGATGATTTTGATTAGCAGACGCTAACCATATGTCGTTAAAAATGCGGGATGCAGCCTCCCGCTGGGTCCGACTTATTCTACCTCTATCTGTTCGGCATCGGCCTTGCGCAGAGAAAGCTCGTACCCGCGCACCGTTACCTCGATGGGATCGCCCAGCGGCGCTACCTTGCGGATATAAACCTCAACACCTTTGGTCAGGCCCATATCCATGATGCGTCGCTTGATGGCGCCTTCGCCATGGATCTTTACCACACGGACGGTCTCGCCGATCTTGGCCTCTTTCAGATTTTTCATCGTCTGGTTCCTCCTTCTTGTCACATTTCGCTTGTGCTTATGTAGTGTAAAAAGGCATCGCTGCCGTTATACCATAATTTTTACCGCCATCTCTTTGCTGATGGCCACGCGGGCTTCCTTTACATTCACTATCACATTGCCGCCCAGGGTGTTTACCACGGTCACTTCACCGCCCACCACAAAGCCCAGATTCTCCAAATGGCGTTTTACCTCCGGGCTGCCGCCAATGCGCTTGATGATATTTTCTTCCCCTACCTGCGCCAGGCTTAAAGGCATCATTTGTTTGTCCTCCGTTCCTCAGCCGGTGTCTTTCTTTTGGCTGATGTCACTTTGCAGTTAGCTCTTGCTAACCATGCATTATAATACAAAAACCGCCCTCTCTTGTCAATGGATTTTTCTCAAAAAAAATTCTCCTCCCGCATTTTCGGCAGTCCTGCCATCAGGTTAGTCTTGACTAACAAAAAACTTGTGCAGTTTGCCAAGGCTAACTCGTCATTTCCCCCGCCGCATTACTGTTTTGCTCCTTTTTTATGGAGAATTTCCCCCACAGCCTTGCACTTTGCCCCAAAAATGTGTAAACTATACTCGTAAGGTCTTATTTGCGGCCCGTCCATCTCTTATTATGTAAGGAGTATTCTATGCTGGAATTGCAACACATCAGCTACGAAACCGAAGAAAACCGTGAAATACTGCACGATATCAGCCTGACAATCCGGGACCGCTTTGTGGCCATCACCGGTCCCAATGGCGGCGGTAAATCCACCCTGGCCAAAATCATTGCCGGTATCTATACCCCCACCTCCGGCCGCATTCTGCTGGATGGCGAGGACATCACCGCCCTTTCCATCACCGAACGCGCCCGCCGGGGCATCAGCTATGCCTTTCAGCAGCCCGTGCGCTTTAAGGGTCTACGGGTCGGCGACCTGATGAACCTGGCCGCCGGAAAGGACGCCAATATCGCCGAAGTCTGTGCCTACCTCAGCGAGGTTGGTCTTTGCGCCCGGGACTACATCGACCGGGAGCTGGACGCCAGCCTCTCCGGCGGTGAATTAAAGCGCATCGAGATCGCCATGGTGCTGGCCCGCGGCACCGCCCTTTCGGTCTTTGATGAGCCGGAAGCCGGCATCGATCTCTGGAGCTTTCAGAATCTCATCCGTGTCTTTGAAAAGATGTACGAGCAGACCCGCGGCAGCATCCTCATTATCAGTCACCAGGAGCGTATCCTTAATATCGCCGATACCATCGTTCTGCTGAAGGATGGCCGCCTGGCGGAATGCGGTCCCCGGGAGGAAGTCCTCCCCCGCCTGCTGCGCAATATCGATACCGCCCCGCCGGTGTGCAGTATGCTTTCCGATCCCATCAAGGAGGTGCGCTGACCATGATTGACGAAATCCAGAAACGATTGCTGAAAGAGGTCGCCGACCTCGACAGCCTGCCGGTAGGCGCCTACAATATCCGTGCCAACGGTGCCCCTGCCGGACGCAATACCACCGCCCACATCAATATCGTCACCAAAGCCGATAAACCCGGCATTGATATTATCATCGCCCCCGGCACCAAAAATGAAAGCGTCCACATTCCCGTGGTCGTCAGCCAAACCGGCCTTAAGGATTTGGTCTATAATGACTTCTATATTGGTGAAAATGCCGATGTGGTCATCATCGCGGGCTGCGGCATCCACTGCGCCGGGGCCGAGGAAACCTCCCACGACGGCATCCATACCTTCCATGTGGGGAAAGGCGCCCACCTACGCTATGTGGAAAAGCACTACGGCGAAGGCGAAGGCCGCGGCAAGCGGGTAATGAACCCCACCACCATTGTCTACCTGGAGGAAGGGGCTTCCATGGATATGGAGACCACCCAGATCGCCGGCGTAGATGACACCCTGCGCAAAACCGGTGGCACTCTGGCAGCCGGCTCCACCCTCACGGTGCACGAGAAGATCATGACCACCGGCGATCAGCACGCCATCACCGATTTTGCCATCGACCTGAACGGTGAGAACTGCAGCACCGATGTGGTAAGCCGCAGCGTGGCACGGGACCACAGCAAGCAGGAGTTCCGCAGCAGCATCAATGGCAACAATGCCTGCGCCGGTCACAGCGAATGTGACGCCATCATCATGGATAAGGCCTGCGTCATCGCCACCCCGGCCCTTACCGCCAACCATGTTGATGCCGCCCTGATCCACGAAGCCGCCATCGGCAAGATCGCGGGTGAGCAGATCATCAAACTGATGACCCTCGGCCTGACCGAAGAGGAAGCCGAGCGGGAGATCGTCAACGGATTCCTAAAATAAACGAAGGAGGCTCATCCCATGAATATTACCGAACGCTTCTTAAAATATGTGGGCTACGGCACCAACAGCGATGAAAAAAGCGAAAGCTGCCCCTCCACCCCGGGCCAGCTGGCGCTGGGTGCCGCCCTTGCAAAGGAATTAAAGGCCATCGGCCTTACCGATGTCGAGCAGGATGCCGACGGCTATGTGTACGGCTATCTCCCCGGCGAAGGCGAAGCCCTCGGGCTTATCGCCCACATGGATACCAGCCCCGCCGTCCCCGGCGACCACATCAAGCCCCGCATCGTCACCTACCCCGGCGGCGTGCTGGAGCTGGGCGCCTCCGCCCTCTCCCCCGTCGATTACCCCTTTTTGGCGGATTATATCGGGCAGCAGCTCATCGTCACCGACGGCACCACCCTGCTGGGCGCCGATGACAAGGCCGGCGTTGCGGAGATCGTCACCCTGTGCGAAATGCTCATCGCCCACCCGGAAATCAAGCACCGCCCCATCGCCGTCTGCTTCACCCCCGATGAGGAGATCGGCCGCGGCACCGACCGCTTCCGCATGGATCGCTTCCCTGCCAAGGAAGCCTATACCGTGGATGGCGGCGAGCTGGGCGAGATCGAGTATGAAAACTTCAATGCCGCGGCGGCGACGGTCAAGGTGCGGGGGCTCAATATCCACCCCGGTAGTGCCAAAAACAAAATGAAGAACGCGGCCCTGCTGCTGGCGGAATTTATCGGCCTGCTGCCCGCCGCCGAAACTCCCGCCCACACCGAGGGCTATGAGGGCTTCTTCCACCTCTGCGAAATGTCGGGCGATGAATCCTCCGCCGAAGCGGCCTACATCATCCGGGATCACGACCGGGAAAAGTTCGAGACCCGCAAGGTGCTCATGCAGCAAACTGCCGATTTTATGAATCAGAAATACGGTGCCGGCACCTTTACCCTGCATATGACCGATAGCTACTACAATATGAAGGAGAAGCTCACCGACCATATGTACCTAATCCATAACGCCGAAGCCGCCATGCAAAAGGCCGGCGTCACTCCCAAGATCGTCGCCATCCGCGGCGGCACCGATGGCGCCCGTCTCTCCTACGAGGGGCTCCCCTGCCCCAACCTCTCCACCGGCGGTCTCAATTTCCCCTCCATCCACGAATTTATCCCCGTCCGTTCGCTGGAAAAGATGGTCGAAGTTCTCCGGAACCTTGTCACCCTGTAAAAGCACAAAAATATTCCCCCTGCCGCTCCTTTCCGGGAACAGCAGGGGGAATTTTTATGTCAGCTTATTTTTCATAACGCTCAACCATGCGCCGGAAAGATTCTGCGGTGTAAAAGCCACCGGATCGACCGCCACAAAGGGGGCAGGCTCCACTCCAAGAAAATAGTGAGCACAGGCGTATGCCAGCAGCCGTCCTATTTCATAGCTGTTCGGCACCACCACGCCAATGACATTACTGTGCTCATCCAGCTGGTCTATCACTTCCTTACTTACGCCCTGCGTCACCACCTTAATATCGGTACGCCCCAGCAGCGACAGTACTCCCAACACCGCCTCCGCCATGCGGCTTTGGCTGATGTACAGCGCCTCTATCTGCGGCAGCTCCCGCAGCAGGTCGTTTATCATCGTGTACGCCTGCGTTTCCTCGGTATACTGCACCACCTTATCCAGTGTGATCAGTGGGAACTCCTCCTCCAATATGCTGATGGCACTGCGATCACGGTGCCGCGCCGGCTGGGAATCTCCGCCGTAGCACAGGTAGGCGGCATGGGTCAGCCCATGCGCTGTCATGTATTTGCCCAGCAGCCAGCTGGCCTGCTTACCGCTTTCCACCATGTTGCTGGCAATACAGCAGTCGTACTGGTTCGCGGTAAAGCCTGTCGGCACACAGGAGGAAAACAGCACCTTTGTGCGGCGGGGCAGGTGCTTCCGGAAAGGCGAAACACTGCATTCATCCAGGTTAGGGATGCAGATAACCGCATCCGGCTTGGCCGCAGCAAAGCTCTGCAATTGCAGCTCCTGGATCTCATAGCTGCCGTGGGCGTCGGTCTTTTGCACCAGATGGATCCCCAGCGTATTCAGGCCGTCCCGCAGCCCCTCCAGCTTGGAATGGCTCACCGGCGTGGTCTCCATATAGGTGGAAACGCACACCTTGTAGTCACCCGCCCGCACCTTTTGGATATCCGCCTCGGAAAGCTCCAGCGAAAGCTGACTGGCGCCGGGGCGGTCAAACTGGTCAAAAACCAGTGCCTTGGTGCTGTCCCCGGTGATGAACTCCGGCGAGATGCTGAAAAACCGCTGCCCGCCGTCCCCTTTTATTATTTTGATGATATCCTGCACCACCTCGATGATCCTCATATCGATACGGGTGCGGTTAAAAAACAGGTACTTGGTAAGGAAGATATCCCCGATGGCCAAAAGGGAGATATCCTGCGGCATGGTGACGCCCTGATGCTGCAGGTAATCCACCACATGCATCGTCGCCATCATTTCAGTGGTAATAATGCCGGTAATGCCGCGGCTTTGCAGTGTTCCCAATACCTGGTCCAGGTTTTCCAGCGCCAGCGTACGGAACAGGTAAGTCTCGATCTCCACCAGGTTTTCATCAGGAAATACCATATGGTTCTGCTTGTAAAACAGCTTGCATGTCTCCAGCACCAGCCGATTGGTGTAGGGGTTCTCCTTGGGTGTGATAACCAGAATGTTGCGGTGCCCCAGCGAGACCATATGCCGCAGCGCCGCTACCATCGCCGCACGGTAATCAAAGTTGATGTGGTAGCAGCGCGGGTACACCTTCGGGTCGTGGTTCAGGAAGATGATGGGTGCCTCCACTGTCTCGTGATAGCGGGTCTGCACCAGCCGCACCGTGTAGTCCAGTATGATGTAGTCCAACCCATAGCGCTTCTGATAAGTTTTCAGCTCCTGCAGGGTCATCTCGGTCTTTACCAAAATCGATACCACCTCAATATCACCGGGACCCACCACACGGTGAGAAAGCTCCTCGCGGTTGTGGATATCCCCACAACAGTGCAGGGCATCGATCAGGTCCTCGGCAAAGCTGCACCGATAGTTGCGCAGCAGAAAGCCCACCGTGATCTTCCGGCGTTCCTGTTTCGGCGCCCCCAGCTCCTCCATGGCCCGCTCCACACGGCCGCGCAGTTCGTCACTGACGAACCTTGTCCGGTTGATGACATGCGACACCGTCGCCACCGATGTACCCGCCCGCTTCGCGATCTCCTGAATGGTCGCCATATTTTTCACACCCTCTCGTTTTGTCAAAAATTCGTTATCGCTTTTGTGCAGTTTACCGTTTTAGCCTCCTCTAATCTTTTTTTGGTGTCAAAATTTGCGTAAAACAGCACTTTCATGTGCTTTCCGCTTCATTGTCTTGCCTTTGATAACCTCTTCCTCTTGTTCAAAATCGTCAAATTGTTGTTTATTTTTTGGCATATTTGTGAAATACAGCACCATTTTTACCTTAATCAGAAACAGTGAAGTCCAATTTGCGTAAATAATACACTTTTTCGGCCCAAAAAGCAATGTTTTTCCGTTCTATTTCAGTCAAAATTCTCTTTTCCTCATTTGACACTCCCGAATGTTGACGGTAACATGAAACTGTAATGTGTGGCGCGCGCACAAAACAGTGTTCAAAAAATAGAAAGATTCAAGAATATTTGAGGAGTGTAGTTTTATGAAGTTAGAAAAGGAAGGCTTGGTCGTAACCCCATTGACCGAGCAGAAAACCGGTCTGTGGGATATGGCATTCATCTGGTTCTGTGCCAATGTCGCCGTCCCCCGTCTGATGATCGGCGGCTCGCTGGCGGAGCTGGGCTTCGGCAAAATGATACTCATTCTCATCGCCGGCAACATTCTGGTATTCCTGCCTCTGCTGGCGCTGGGCGTCATCGGCTTCAATGTTCGTATCCCCACCATGGCTGCCACCCGCATGACCTTCGGCGTTAAGGGCTCCTATCTGCCCTCCGTCGCCAACGGCATTCAGCTGCTGGGCTGGGGCGCCAATGTCACCGTCATCTGCGGCGCTTCCATCAACAGCATCATTAAGGCAATGACCGGCTTTGAGAACCTTGCCCTGTGGATCGTTGTCACCGGCATCGTTCAGCTCGTCATCACTGCCTACGGTGTGCGTTCCATTACCTGGCTGCAGCGTGTTTCCGTTCCGCTGCTGGCTATTCTCACAGTTGTTTCCGCCATTCTCATCATCAAGAACTACGGCTGGAGCAGCATCACCAACTACCAACCCGTTGCCGCCATCGGTCTGCTTGCCGGTCTTGATATCGTCGCCAGCAACGCCTTCGCGTGGGGTCCCATGGTCTGCGACTACACCCGCTACGCCAAAAGCAAGTCCTCCTCCAGCTGGGGCACCCTCATCGGTTCTCTCGCCGGTGCTGCGGGCTTCATGTTCGTGGGCGGCATCTCCTATATGACCACCGGCAATGCCAACCCTGTTGATATGCTGCTTTCTCTGGGGCTTGGTATTCCCGCGCTGCTCATCATCGTGCTGTCCTCCGTTACCACCAATGTTATGAACCTCTACTCCGCCTCCATCTCCTTCGTCAATGTCTGGCCCAAGGCGAAGCCCTGGCAGATCATCGGCATCGGCGGCATCGTTATGACCGGTATCGCGCTGATCCCCAACCTCATCGGTCATTTCATCAGCTTCCTCACCATCGTCGGCTCCATCTTCGTTCCGCTTATCGCTATCATGCTGGTAGATTACTTCCTCATCAAGAAACAGAAAGTGGTTCCCGAGGAAATGCTGGCAGAGGATAGCACCTCCAAGTACTGGTTCAAGGGCGGCTTTAACTGGAAGGCCATCATCATCTGGCTCATCGGTGCCGTTATGTACAACATGCTCTATTACTTCTGGCCGGTTCTTGGTTCCTGCATTCCCACCTTCCTCGTCATCGGTATCCTGTATTATCTGGTCGCCGATAAGAAATGATCCATGGAGAAAGGCGGTAACTAAACTATGAGCACTATTCTCATCAAAAACGCCAGAATGCGCGGTCATCAGGAGCTCACCGATCTCTACATCAAGGACGGTGTCTTTGCCGAGATCGGGGGCGGGCTTTCTTACCCTGCCGATGAGATCATTGATGTCGCCGGCAAGCTGGTCTCCGCCCCGTTCTGCGATGCCCATCTGCATCTGGATGCTGTCCTCAGCGTCGGCAAGCCCCGCTACAATATGAGCGGCACCCTCATCGAGGGCATCAACATCTGGGGCGAGCGTATGCAGGGTCTTACCAAGGAGACCATCAAGAAAAACGCCCGCGATGTCATCAAGTGGGAAGTCGCCAATGGTTCCATGTTCCTGCGCACCCATGCAGATGCCACCGAGCCGACTGGTACTGTGGTGGAAGCGCTGCTGGAGGTTCGTGAGGAAATGAAGGACCTCGTCGATCTTCAGATCGTCGCGTTTCCTCAGGAATGTATCTTCACCGAAAAGGGTCACACCGACCTGATGGAAAACGCCATGAAGCTGGGCTGCGATGCCGTTGGCGGCCTACCCTACATGGAGTACAGCCCTGAGGACGGCCTGCGCGATGTCAAGTTTGTCTTTGACCTCGCGGAAAAATACGGTGCGCTCATCGATATCCACTGCGATGAAAATACCGATGACCAGTCCCGCTTTGTGGAGGCAATGGCGCGGGAAACAATTGTCCGTGGAATGCAGGGCCGTGTTACGGCAAGCCATACCACCGCCATGCACAATTACAATAATGACTTCGCGTTCAAGCTCATAGGCTTCCTCAAAAAAGCCCAAATGAACATGGTCACCAATCCCTTCGCCAACTCCTGCCTGCAAAACCGCACCGACGGCTACCCCCGTCACCGCGGGCACACCCGCGTGGATGAGCTCCTGGCCAATGGCATCAATGTCTGCATCGGCAGCGATGACATCATGGATCCGTGGTATCCCATGGGCAAGGGCTCACCGCTTGCCGGCGCCGCCCTGCTGATGAACTACGCCCAACTCAGCGGCTATCCGCAGGTCGCCCAGCTCATTGATATGATCACCTGCAACAGCGCCCGCACTATGTGCCTTACGGGCTATGGTCTCGCCGTTGGCAATCCCGCCAATATGATCGTACTGGACGCCGAAAGCGAGTTTGACGCTATCCGCCTGCAAAGTGAATGTCTCTATGTCATTCGCCATGGCTGCGTCGTCTGCCGCACGGTACCCGCCCGCCGCACACTGGAATTCGAGGGCAAGCAGGAAAATATCGACTTCCGCCTCACCGCGGAAAACCTCTAAGCAAAGGAAGGCAAATCTTATGGCAATGAACAATAAAAATGACAACCGCAGCAAAAAGATCGTCTTTTGCTCCAGCTGCCTACTGAATACCAATAATAAGGTGCTTCCGCTGGCACGCTACGGTGGCTTCAGCAAGGAATTTATTGATATCCTTGCTAAATACGATCTGGGCGTACAGCAGATGGATTGCCCCGAAACCCTATATCTTGGCATCCAGCGCTGGCAGCACACCAAGAATCTTTATGACAATGTCGGCTTC
>ULWK01020543.1_pt1 | contig 11989 bp, 7 predicted proteins | sample 1960281 | NCBI WGS metagenome assembly ULWK01 (sample SAMEA4835810, study PRJEB28245) | human gut metagenome | biome: gut microbiome; material: fecal sample | place: Denmark | collected 2008 | reverse complement strand
GAGCGAATGCGAGACTGAGAGGGTATGGGGTACAGCCCCTTTCAGAGGGGCGCACCACCAGAAAGAGAAAACAAATGAGTGAAACGATACTGATAGCAGAAAACTTAAAGTTCCGCTACGACTCGGAGCAGCCCGGCTACGCGCTCAACGGCGTCTCCATGCAGGTCAGGCGGGGCGAGTTCGTGGCCGTGCTGGGCGCAAACGGCTGCGGCAAATCCACCCTTGCCAAGCACTTCAACGCCATCCTCCTGCCGGAGGAGGGCAAGGTGTACGTCGAGGGCATGGACACCGCCGATGATGACAAGCTCTATGACATCCGCCAGACCGTGGGCATGGTGTTCCAGAGCCCGGACAACCAGATCGTCGCCACGGTGGTAGAGGAAGACGTGGCTTTCGCGCTGGAAAATCTCGGTGTTCCGCCGGAAGAGATGCGCCGCCGCGTCGATGACGCCATGAAGATGGCGGGCATCTACGAGTTCCGGGAGCGCGCACCCCACAACCTCTCGGGCGGCCAGAAGCAGCGCGTCGCCATTGCGGGCGTCGTCGCCATGCGCCCCGACTGCCTCATCCTCGACGAGGCCACCGCCATGCTCGACCCTCGCGGCCGTGAGCAGGTGATGCAGACCATCCACCACCTCAACAAGGATCTGGGCATCACCGTTGTGTCCATCACCCACTATATGGAAGAGGCCGCGCAGGCCGACCGTGTTCTGGTGATGAGCCAGGGCAATGTGGTGATGGAAGGCACCCCGAAAGAGGTGTTCAGCCAGACCGAAAAAGTCCGTTCTCTCCGCCTCGACGTGCCGCAGGCCGCAGAGCTGCGGGATGAGCTGGTCAAGGCCGGCATCCCCATGCCCGAGGGCATCATCGACACCGGCGCGTGCGCACAGGCTCTGTATGAGCTTTTGAAGTAAGGGAGGGGACGGAAGATGGGAAGCATTATCAAAGTAGATCACCTGAGTTATGTCTATAACCCGGGAATGCCCAATGCCGTCACCGCGCTGGATGACGTGAGCTTTGAGGTGGAAGAGGGAGACTTTGTGGGCATCATCGGTGCCACCGGCTCCGGCAAGAGCACCCTCATCACCCACATGAACGGCCTGAACAAGCCCACCAGCGGCCACATCATCATCGATGGACGCGACCTGTGGGCCGAGCCGGAAAAGATTCGGGAATTCCGTTTCCTCACCGGTCTGGTGTTCCAGTACCCGGAGTACCAACTGTTTGAGGAGACCTGCTATAAGGATATCGCCTTTGGCCCCAGAAACATGGGGCTGGACGAGGCCGAGATCGACAGGCGGGTGCATGAAGCAGCGGACTTTGTCGGCCTGGATGAGGCGCTGCTGCAGCGCAGCCCCTTTGAGCTGTCCGGCGGCCAGAAGCGCCGGGTGGCCGTGGCGGGTGTGATGGCCATGAAGCCCCGCATTCTGGTGCTGGATGAGCCTGCCGCCGGTCTGGACCCCGAGGGCCGGGACGAGATCCTGTCTGAGGTCAAGGAATACCACAAAAAGACCGGCACCACCGTGCTGCTGGTCTCCCACAGCATGGAGGATATTGCCAAGTACGCGGACCGTGTGCTGGTGATGAGCAACAAGAAGATCGCCATGTATGACACCGTGGAGAACGTGTTTGCCCGTGCGCCCGAGCTGCTGGCGCTGGGCCTGAGCGTGCCGCAGGTCACAAAGATCTTCCTCAAGCTGCGGGAGATGGGGGTGGATGTTCCGGCGGATGTTTACACCGTGCCCTATGCCGTCAAGATGATTTTGGAAGCCAAGAAGCGCCGGGACGCAGGCGAAAGCCTTGTGCTGCCCCGTGTGGATGCAAAGAAGGGGGGCGCTGCCACATGCTGAGAGATATCACCATCGGCCAGCACTTCCCGGGCGACAGCCTTGTGCATAAGTTCGACCCCCGCATGAAGCTGGTGCTGACCATCGTCTACATCATCCTGCTGTTTGCCGCGTCCAACCCGCTGGGCCTGACGCTGTCCCTTGTGTTCCTTGTGGCCATGTACGGCGTGGCAAAGATCCCCTTCAAGCTGATCACCAAGAGCCTGAAGCCCATTTTGCCCATCATCCTCTTTACCGCGGTGCTCAACCTCTTCTTTGTTTCGGGCGAGGGCGAGCCGCTGGTGCACTTCTGGGTGCTGAACATCTACGCCGAGGGCCTGCGCTATGCCATCCTGATGGCGGTGCGCGTGATGGCACTGATCGCAGGCACCAGCCTGCTGACCTATACCACCAGCCCCATCGTGCTGACAGATGCCATCGAGCAGCTGCTCAAGCCTTTGGGCAGGCTGCACTTCCCGGTGCATGAGCTGGCTATGATGATGAGCATTGCCCTGCGGTTTATCCCGACCCTGATCGAAGAGACCGACAAGATCATGAACGCCCAGAAAGCCCGCGGTGCCATGCTGGACAACGGCTCCATGATGGAGCGCGTCAAGGCGCTGGTGCCGGTGCTCATCCCGCTGTTCATCTCGGCCTTCCGCCGCGCCGATGAGCTGGCCATGGCCATGGAGTGCCGCTGCTACCGCGGCGGTGATGGCCGCACCCGCCTGAAGGTGCTGCGCTGCACCCGGCAGGATTATATCGACCTGGCGGTGTGCATCGTCTGCTTTATGGTGATCCTGAGCTCGAGACTGGTGTTCCCGAATTTTTAAAAACTCCCCCAGTCGCCTGCGGCGACAGCCCCCTCGAGGAGGGGGCCTTATAGCCTCCCTCTTTGAGGGAGGTGGCACGGCAAAGCCGTGACGGAAGGAGTTCCATGCAGAACTATTTACTGACCCTTGCCTACGACGGCACCAACTACTGCGGCTTTCAGGTGCAGCCCAACGGGCGGAGCGTGGCCCAGACCTTTCAGGATGGGCTGGAAGCGGTGCTCCACAGCCGCCCCGATATCAAGGGGTGCAGCCGCACCGATGCCGGGGTCCACGCGCTGGGCTTTGCGCTGAACTTCCACGCGGAGACCCGCATCCCCCCCGAAAAGCTGCCGTTGGCCATCAACCAGCACCTGCCCCCGGATATCCGGGTGCTGTGCGCCCGGGTGGTGCCGGAGGAGTTCCACGCCCGCTATGCCGCCCATACCAAGACCTACCTGTACCGCATCCACAACCACCCCATCGATTCGCCTTTTGATGAAAAATATTACACCCGGGTGCCCCGGCGGCTGGATGTGGATGCCATGCAGAGGGCGGCGGAACAGTTTGTGGGAAAGCACGATTTTCTGGCCCTGTGCGCGGCGGGTTCCTCTGCTGCTGCCCACGGAGATACCGTGCGCACCATCACCGACTGCCATGTGACCCGGAAGGGCGACGAGGTGGACATTGAGGTGACAGCGGACGGCTACCTCTATAACATGGTGCGCATTCTGGCAGGCACCCTGTGTGAGGTGGGCGCGGGCCGGATGCAGCCCGATGCCATCCCCGGCATCCTTGCCAGCCGGGACCGCAGCCAGGCCGGGCCGACGCTGCCCGCGAAAGGGCTATTTTTGGAGAAGGTGGACTACGACCTATGAGAAAAAATCGCAACCGTCCGGAGAGTGACGAGCCGCTTTCGGAAGGGCGGGTCGAATATCTGGAAGCTGCCCGCCAGCGTGTGCGAAACCGGCGCATCCGCCGCACGGCGGTGCTGCTGGTGCTGCTGACGGCGGTGGTGCTGTTTGCCACCGGCATCGCGGGCAGTTCGGTGGCGGCCCTGAAGGACCTGACCGATACGGCCCGCATTGCCCTGCTGCCCGGCTCCGGCTGGCCCCAGCAGACCGGTGTGGCCGAGCTGGAGCAGATGGCCCCCCTGACCGGCAGCTTTGTGGAGCTGGGGGACGAGGGCTGTGTGGTCTGGTCGCGCACCGGCAAAAAGCTGAACAGCATCCAGAGCGGCTATGCCCGCCCGGCGCTGGCCGCGGGCAAGACCCGCTTTGTCCTCTACAACCGCTCCGGAAACGAGCTGCGGGTGGAGAGCCGCACCCAGAACCTCTACACCAAGCAGCTGGAAAACAGCATTTTCCTTTGCGCCATGTCGGACAACGGCACGCTGGCCGTGGTCACGGAGGACCAGACCAGCATGGCAAAACTGCTGGTATACAGCCCCTCCATGGAGCAGCAGCTCAGCTGGAGCATGACCTCCAACGACGGCACCCCCCTGCGGATGGCCTTTTCCCCCGACAGCCGGAAGCTGGCGGCGGCAGCCGTCACCGTCAGCGGGGGACAGGTGATGACCAACCTCTACCTCATCAATCTGGCATCGGGCGATCCCGTCAGTCTGGTGAATCAGGGCGGCGTGCCCCAGTGGCTGGGGTGGACCTCTGCTTCCACGATCCTGGCTGTCTACGATACCAGGGCCGTGCTCTACAATGCGGGCGACGGCGAGCGTGCGGTCTATGATTTTGCGGGCACGGAGCTGAAAGATGTTTCGGTGGACGCGGCAGGCAATGTGGCCCTGCTGCTGGCATCGGGGCAGGTCTCTCAGGCTGTGACGCTGGACAAAAACCTGAACGTCCAGTTCAGCGCTGCTGTCTCGGCGGCAAATTCCATTGTCCGGGCGGGGAACCTGTTCTATCTGCTGGCCGATAACGCCGTGGAGTGCTTTGATGCATCCGGCACCCAGCAGTGGAGCCAGAACCTTGACACCAGCCCGCAGGCATTGCTGGCCAACAGCAAGGATCTGCTGCTGTTCAGCGGCAACACGGTGCAGAAGTTGGAGATTCCTGAGAGCTAAACCTCTCCGTCAATGCTTCGCATTGCCACCTCTCCCAAAGGGAGAGGCAATTGCGGCTTTGAGGAAAAAGAGTGCAATTTATTTTGTGGCTTCCCCTGTCAGAAGCGTTGGCTCCCCCTTTGGGGGAGCTGGCACGACGGCAGTCGTGACTGAGAGGGTGAGCCAGTTCGGAATAAGGTTAAACGTATGTTCAAGAATCCGTCATTTATTTTTGATATCCTATGTACGGTGGTCTGGCTGGTGCTGGCCGTCCGGTATGCCCGCAAAGGCTTTCTGGCCTCGGTGGTGCAGCTGACGGGCAGCCTCATCAGCCTGTTTGGTGCCAGAGCCTTTTCAGGCTGGGCAGCCGGGCAGGTGTTCGAGCGCTTCCTCGCCGGAAGCTTCCGGGACCAGATCGCTGCCAATATCGCCGCCGGGGGAGCCGTCAGTCTGGACGGCATTGCCCAGCGGTACGCGGGCTTTCTGCCCGAGGCGTTCCGGGCATCCATCGTGGATGCCTGTGAGCGCTCCATCTCTGCCGTCCTCAATGACAACGCCGTTGTGCTGGCGGATACCATCGTCCAGAAGGTGCTGGCTCCGCTGCTGACCCCGGTGATCTCGCTGGTGCTGTTCTTTGTGGCGTTTGCCCTGCTGCGGATGCTGGTCAGCCTGCTGGTCACGGTGCTGGGGCTGGTGAATAAGCTGCCCGTGATCGGTGCAGTGAACCACTGGCTGGGCTGGGGCGTGGGCGGCATTGCCAGCCTTGTGGACATCTATCTGGTGCTCTGCGTGGTCTGGGCGCTCATTGTGATCACCGGCGGCAACCTCACCATGCTCAACGACACGGTGATGAGCGGCAGCCTTTACTATAAAGTATTCAATGTGTTCAACCCGTTTGTCTGAGCGGGGAGGGAAAAGGAGGAACAATGGTCTGCATTCGATGCCAGAAGCGGCCTGCCATTATTTTTGTCCAGCGGATGGAAAATGGCCAGATGAAAAACGAGGGGTACTGCTTGCACTGTGCCCGGGAGATGCACATCAAACCGGTCGATGATCTGATGAAGCAGTTCGGCATGTCCGACGAGGACATGGATGCCATGGAAGACCGGATGGAAAACATGATGCAGGAGATGGGGGACATGAGCAACATGAACCCCTTCTCCATGATGATGGGCATGGGCCAGCCGGACCAGAGCGAAGAGGACGGCGACCTTGTGCCTGGCTCCAGCGCCACCTTCCCGCTGGGGGTGAACGGCGGTGCCCAGAACGGCAAAAACGAAAAGAAGGCGGGCAAAAACGACAAAAAGCCGCCCCGCCGCAAGTTTTTGGATACCTACTGCGAGAACCTGACCCGCAAAGCCCGGGAGGGGAAGCTGGATGATATCATCGGCCGCGACCGGGAGATCTACCGCACCATCCAGATCCTGAGCCGCCGCCAGAAGAACAACCCCTGCCTCATTGGTGAGGCGGGCGTTGGCAAGACCGCCATTGCCGAGGGCATTGCCGAGCGCATTGCCAAGGGGCAGGTGCCGGCAGGGCTGCAGGATAAGGAGATCTTCCTGCTCGACCTGACCAGCCTTGTGGCAGGCACCCAGTTCCGCGGCCAGTTCGAGCAGCGGGTCAAGGGCCTGCTGAGCGAGGTCAAGGCGGCGGGCAATGTCATCCTGTTCATTGACGAGATCCACACCATTACCTCTGCCGGTGAGAGCGAGGGTGCCATGAATGCGGGCAACATCCTGAAGCCCGCCCTCTCCCGTGGCGAGATCCAGGTCATCGGTGCCACCACCTTCAACGAGTACCGCAAGTATATCGAGAAGGACCAGGCGCTGGAGCGCCGGTTCCAGCCCGTGCGGGTGGAGGAACCCAGCGTTGCTGATACGCTGGCCGTGATGGGCGGCATCAAGCATTACTACGAGGAGCACCACCATGTGCAGGTGCCCGCCGATGTGCTGAACGCCACCGTGACCCTGAGCGAGCGGTATATCACCGACCGCTACCTGCCCGACAAGGCCATCGACCTGCTGGACGAGGCTTGTGCCTGCTGCAATCTGGCCCACCCGGTCATCTCCGAGTACCTGACCATGCAGAAGGAACTGGAGGCCCTCAAGCAGGAAGAGGCCGACATGGAAAACGCCGATGTAAACGAGCCAATCGACTACGAGCGTGTGGCAGAGCGCAAGACCCGGATGGCACAGCTGGAGCGGGAATTGCCCGCCAAGCAGGCTGCAGCCGGGGAGATCCAGGTGACCATGGACGATGTGGCCAAGGTCATTGAGCTGTGGACGGGCATCCCGGCGGTGAAGATCCGGGAGACCGAGTATGCAAAGCTCGCCAGCCTTGAGACCGAGCTGAAAAAGAAGATCATCGGTCAGGACGATGCCGTGCATCTGGTGGCGCAGGCGGTCAAGCGCAGCCGCGCCGACCTTTCGGGCCGCCGCCGTCCGGCCAGCTTCATCTTTGTGGGTCCCACCGGCGTGGGCAAGACGGAGCTGGTGAAGCAGCTGGCAAACCAGCTCTTTGACGGCCCCGACCCCCTGATCCGGCTGGATATGAGCGAGTATATGGAGAAGTATGCGGTGTCCCGCATGATCGGTTCCCCTCCGGGCTATGTGGGCTACGAGGAGGCGGGTCAGTTGACCGAAAAGGTCCGCCGCCGCCCGTACAGCGTGGTGCTGTTCGATGAGATCGAAAAGGCCCACCCCGATGTGATGAATATCCTGCTGCAGATCCTGGACGAGGGCAAGATCAACGATGCCCAGGGCCGCACCGTGGATTTCTCCAACACCGTCATCTGCATGACCTCCAATGCGGGCAGCAGCGACCAGACCACCGCAAGTCTGGGCTTCAACCGCAGCGAGGAGGAGCGGAACGAGGAGAAGAGCCGCAAGGCACTGAGCCAGTTCCTCCGCCCTGAGTTTTTGGGCCGCGTGGATGAGGTCATCACCTTCAAGCCGCTGAGCGAGGAGACCCTGCAGGGCATTGCCGCCCTGATGCTGGACGAGTACAAGCCCAGCATGGAGGCCAAGGGCATTGCCTACAGCTATACCCCGGCGGCACTGGCAGCGCTGGTGCACAAGAGCCAGGGCGGCAAGTTTGGTGCCCGCGACCTGCGCCGGACCATCCGCAAGGCTGTGGAGGACCCCGCCGCTGAAAAGATCATCGACGGCACCCTTGTTTCCGGCTCCACCCTGACCGTGGATGCTGAGAACGATGAGATCGTGCTGAAGTAAAGAGCAAACAGAAAGCCGCTGCACAGCGTAAAAACTGTGCAGCGGCTTTTGTAGTGTATAAAACCTCTCAGCCGCCTGCGGCGGCAGCTCCCCTGATAGGGGAGCCAAGTCCTGTGGGAGAGGTTACTCCACGCTGACCGGCTCCTCCGGCTTGTTGGCGGTACGGGCGCTTGTGCGGCCCTCGGGAATGATCTCGCCTGCGGCGGTCAGGCTGAGCTTAGCCAGGGTCGGGCCGACCAGCTCGTACACCAGCACCGAGAAGAGCACCACGTTGCGCACCATGTGGCCATCGGAAAGCTCGGCAGCCTCGGCGGCCATGCCCAGCGCCACACCGGCCTGCGGCAGCAGGGTGATGCCCAGATACTTCTGGATCTTCTCGCTGCAGCGGGTGGCCTTGCAGCTGACATAGGAGCCGGAGATCTTGCCCAGAGAGCGGGAAGCGATATAGACGGCACCAATGAGCAGGACCATGGGGTTTGCGAGGATGTTCAGGTCCAGCTCCGCGCCGGACAGCACGAAGAACAGGATGTTCACCGGGCTTACCCAGCGGTCCAGGCGGTCCATCAGCTCATCGGAAGTGGGGCAGATGTTGCAGAACACGGTGCCGGTCATCATGCAGACCAGCAGCAGCGAGAAGCTGCAGTGGATGGGGCCGACCTCAAAGCTGACCATGGAAAGGCCCACCGTCAGCAGCACAAAAGCCACCGAAAGGCTCATGCGCTTGGAGCGGGAGTGGAAGTAGACCTCCAGCTGGTTGAGCAGCAGACCGGCCAGCGCGCCCAGACCCAGGCTGAGTACGATCTCCACCAGAGGCTCCAGAAGGATGCTGATGGGGTCGATGCGGCCCTGTTCCAGCGCGTTTGCGATGCCGAAAGAGGCCGAGAAGAGCACCAGACCCACGGCATCATCAATGGCGACCACCATCAGCAGCAGGCGGGTCAGGGGGCCGCTTGCCTTGTACTGCTTGACCACCATCAGGGTGGCGGCAGGGGCTGTGGCAGAGGCGATGGAACCCAGCGTGATGGCCGATGCCATTGAGATGACATCCGGCCGGGCAAAGTGCAGGGCCACCAGAGCGATATCCACCAGCATGGTGGTGATAACGGCCTGCAGGATGCCCACAGTGATCGCCTGCCTGCCCATGCTCTCCAACGCGCTGAGCCGGAACTCGTTGCCGATGACAAAGGCGATGAAGCCCAGTGCCACCTGTGTGATGATGCCGTAGCTCTCGACCTGTGCAAGGCTCCCGAAGCCGAAGCCCCAGCCGCTCAGGCCCAGCCGACCCAGAAAGAAGGGGCCCAGCAGAAGCCCCGCCACCAGATAAGAGGTGACAGCCGGCAGACGGACCGCTTTCGCTGCACGGGATGCCAACAGGCCTGCAATGAGCGAAAGAGACATGCAGATGAGCAATTACTCCATAAAATAAGATCCTCCTGAGAAATTAAGATACGTTAAAAAGTATATCTTATCTGAGGAGGAAAAGCAACATTTGTTAATTGAATTTAAAAATCTTCTGTGCAAGGCGGTAACCGCCCAGCACGAGCTTGTCGCCCTTGGGGATCTTCAGGTTGGTCACGCCGCCAAAGCCGTAGCGGATGGAGCGGTAGACTCCGGCACTGGTGTGTGCCTTGAGGTAGGCCCACAGTTCGTTCTTCTTCTGCTTTGCGGCGGCACTGCCGTCCAGCAGAAGGAAGATGTCGCTGATGGCCATCATCATGGAGAGGTAGTGCAGCATATAGCTGCGCAGCTTCTTCTGGCCCTTGAGGGCATCCAGGTCCTGGCAGTCGATCATGTGGCGGGTCACCCGCAGCTGCTGATCCACCCGCTTGACCATCACACTCTCGTTCACGCTCTGGTCGGCCCGGCCGATGAAGTAGCGGTACAGGTCCAGATCCATATAATACATGCTCTTGACAAAGGGCAGGGGCTGGTAGACAAAGATGTTGTCCACATAGAAGGTGTGCTTGGGCAGCACCATGCCGCAGTCCCGCAGCACCTGCGTGCGGTACATCACCGAGTGCATCAGCAGGTTCTGGTCGGGCCGGAAGTGGCCGACATGCGTCCAGTTGAACAGCCGGTTCTGGGGGAACACGTTGGTGTAGCGCACGGTGTGGCTGGTGTTGTCCTCCACATGCTCGTAGACATAGTTGCAGATCATCAGGTCAGGCGCGGTGCCCCGGGCAGTCAGCGTGTTCAGCTTGGCCAGCACGGTCCTGAGGGCTGCTTCGTCCAGCCAGTCGTCGCTGTCCACTACCTTGTAATACAGGCCGGTGGCGTTGCGGATGCCCTGATTCACGCCCTCGCCGTGGCCGCCGTTCTCCTGATGGATGGCCTTGACGATGGTGGGATATTTGGCGGCGTACTCGTCGCAGATGGCGGGGGTGTCATCCTTGGTGGAACCATCGTCCACCAGGATGATCTCGGCCTGCTCCCCGGCGGAGAGCAGGGTCTCGATGCAGTGGCGCATATATGCCGCCGAGTTGTAGCACGGGACGGCGAAGGTGATCAATTTCTGAGCCATACAAAATACTCCTTTGCTCTTTTCCGGCAGATGCACAAGGCAGGAGCCGGGATGGAGATATGTACCCATATTATAGCATTTTTGTGCAGGAAATGCTATCGAACGTGGGAAATGTCAGAGATGTTTTACAATTATCCGGGGAGTTGTGGTATACTGATTGGGTTATAAACCTCTCAGGCCGCTTTGCGTCCAGCTCCCCCGGTAGGGGAGCCAAGACATGCCTCTCCTACTAGGAGAGGTGGCATTGCGAAGCAATGACGGAGCGGTTTTGTATGGATAGGAGGAACCATGGAAAGTCCGCATAGTATTCTGAAAAAAGTCTTTGGCTACGACAGCTTCCGCCCGGGGCAGGAGGAGATCGTCTCCCGCCTGCTGGCCGGGCAGGATGTGCTGGCCGTGATGCCCACAGGTGCGGGCAAGTCCATCTGCTATCAGGTGCCGGCCCTGCTGCTGCCGGGCATCACCATCGTGGTCTCGCCGCTGGTGAGCCTGATGAAGGATCAGGTGGGGGCGCTGGTACAGGCCGGTGTGGCGGCAGCTTTCCTGAACAACAGCCTGACAGACAACCAGAAGGCCCTGATGCTCCGCCGCGCCCGGGAGGGGTGGTATAAGATCATCTATGTGGCTCCGGAGCGGCTGGAGATGCCGGGCTTCCAGCGGTTTGCGCAGGAGCGGGAGATCAGCATGGTCACGGTGGACGAGGCCCACTGCATCAGTCAGTGGGGGCAGGACTTCCGCCCCAGCTACCTGCGCATCAAGGCATTTGTGGACAGCCTGCCCAAGCGCCCGGTGGTGGGAGCCTTTACGGCCACCGCCACAGCCCATGTGCGGGAGGACATCCGCACCCATCTGGAACTCCACACCCCCTACGAGGTGACCACCAGCTTCGACCGCCCCAACCTCTATTTTGCCACCCGCAGGGCCCTGCCCAGCGAGAAGCCCAAAGTTCTGCTCGACCTTGTGCTCAGGGAGCGGGACAATGCGGGCATCATCTATTGCAGTACCACCCGGCAGGTGGACGAGACCACCCGCCTGCTGCAGAGCCGGGGAATCCGTGCGGCAGCCTACCACGCCAAACTGGATGCGGATACCCGGCGGCAGAATCAGGACGATTTCCTCTATGACCGGGTGCAGATCATGGTGGCGACCAATGCCTTCGGCATGGGCATCGATAAGCCAAACGTCCGGTTCGTCATCCATTATAATATGCCCAAGGATCTGGAGAGCTATTATCAGGAGGCGGGCCGCGCGGGCCGTGACGGGGAGCCAGCCCGCTGCACCCTGCTCTATTCCGGCACCGATGTGCGCACCATCCGGTTCTTCATCGACAAGGAGATGGAGGCTGACAACGGCCTGCCTGCGGATGTCAAGGCCGAAGCGGCACGCAAGGCAGAGGAACGACTCAAGTACATGACCTTCTACTCCACCACGCCGCGCTGCCTGCGGGGGTATCTGCTGAGCTACTTCGGCGAGGCCGCACCCCAGAAGTGCGAGAACTGTTCCAACTGTCTGCTGGCAGCACAGGCCGCCGAACAGGTGGAGGAGCA
>ULWK01031043.1_pt1 | contig 11996 bp, 10 predicted proteins | sample 1960281 | NCBI WGS metagenome assembly ULWK01 (sample SAMEA4835810, study PRJEB28245) | human gut metagenome | biome: gut microbiome; material: fecal sample | place: Denmark | collected 2008 | reverse complement strand
TCATCGAACCAGCCTGCATACTTTGAACCGTCAATTTCAAAGCCTTTGCCGCCAGTACCGTATTCGTTTTTCACGAACTCCGTGTATTCTTCCGGGTTTTTCTCAACCATGAAATTGTAGATCAGACGCAGCTGGCCCTTGCTGCGGTTGCTGCCCGTGCGCAGGATTTCATCGACCACTTCGGGATCAAGTGCAATTTCATCCGCATACCGCGCCTGGATCGGTGCTTCAATGGCGCGGATCTGCTGTTCCACGGTCGGCAGATCAGGAAAAGAAAAAGCAGAGGCAATTTCTTCCTCTGCTTCGCTCAAATCTTGTTCTGTTGTCGGTTCAGTTAATTGTACACCAATTCCTTCAAGACGATCTCCTCGGCCATCGCTGTCAGGTTGTTCTGGTGCGCCGCCCATGCCAGCGGGTCCTGCTCCTTGCTCGGTGCCGGGAACTTCTCGTTCAGGCTGTCCAGCAGGGATTCCATCCGGCTCTCCGCTGCTTCCTCGATCTGCGCCAAGTGCTGGTTCAGCCTGCCGCTCATCAGCATACTCTGATACCAGTTCTTGCGGTTCTTTTTCAGGTACGTCCTGCGCAGCATCCCGTACTTCCCGATGGTCTGCGGCTCGTCTTTCACGGCCAGATTCGGGAACAGATAATCTCCCTTGCGGTAATACGTCAACTCCATTTTCTTGTCCTCCTTTGGTCGTGGTATCTTCAGTTTCACGCTTTAATGTGCTAAAGTCCGTATTGGTATTATACAAGCTGTCAACGGATTTTTCAAGCTGCTGCGTGATTTCTTTTTTGTAAATTTTCCGCATCTCGCGGCCAATGTCAAAAAGAACCGCTTCGCACTGTTCGGAAACGGCGTTGCCAAGGAACGACAGCACCGGCAGCTTGTTGAAATCCACGATACGGATAAAGTCATCATCGTCCAGTACATCCATAGGCTCCTGCCCGCAGCGACGGGAAAGCGTATAGAAGATACTGTTGGTCATCAATTCCCGGAAGCGGACATGGATGTTATCTTCGTCCAGTTCCTCCAGAAAAGTGTCTTTCACCTCATAGACCAGACCATCCATCGCTTCATCCAGATTGTCGGCGGTCAACTGCTGTGCCAGTTCCAGCAGAGCAGCGTTCATGCTGTCTGTCTGGGATAAACCATAGGTATCTACCAGATGGTCTAAGATAGCCTGCTCATGCTCGTGGCTGTCCAGATTCCATAAGAGCGGTGTTCTGCCGCCGCGCACCAGATGGGTGTCAGCAATATCGAACACATACCGCAGTTTGGTACGCGGTCCGGTATCATCCAGAAGCGCGATGCCTTTTGCACCACGGTTGACCCATCGACTCATTTTCTGATTCCAGAGTTCCAGTTCTGCGCAGGCGGTTGCATCGGGCCGCTGGGCATGAATCAGAAGCGTATCGGTGAACGAATAGCGGTACAGCCGCGCCGCCACATCCAGATAGCTCATCCAGTCCTGTGGCGAGTTACTGACATACCGGGCGTTCTGCTGCGCCAATTCTCGAATATCGTTAATCTGTGGCAAGGGTCAAACCTCCTTTACGTTTTCGTTTTCATCGGTGTTTTGGGAAATTCCAGACTGTACTGTGCACGGCCCTCTTCGACGCGCATCACAAGGTCAGCGGCGAATGTCTTATCTTTTTTCGCGGAATAAAAGTCTTTTACATGGGTGCGGCCTTTCTTCAAAAGGTCTACCGCCATCTTCTTGTCCAGCGTTTTTCTCATGTTGGACAAGTATCTGCTTTCTTTCCAGAGGGCAAATTTGCAGTTGCGGTCTGCACAACAAAAGCTGAGTTTACTTTCATGTACAGGGTTGCCACAAACCGGGCATTTTCCTACGCTTACCTTATCATGATAGGGAGCCGCCGCGACGGTAGGAATCTGCCGGAGGTCAGCCAGCATCTTGTCGATCAGTCCATGGATGCCCTGCATAAAATCATGGGGCTTGATCTCACCGCGCTCCATCCGCAGCAGGTCATTTTCCCACTCAGCTGTCATACTGGCAGATTTCAGGTAGTCCGGGATATTGTGAATCGCGGCCACACCGTCCTCCGTGGGAATCATCTGCTTGCCTTTACGCTGCACATAGCCGGAGGATACCAGCTTTTCCAGAATCGCAGCGCGCGTTGCAGGGGTTCCCAGACCTTTCTTCTCAGTGTCCTTTTCAAATTCCTTGTTGCCTGCTGTTTCCATGGCCGACAGCAGGGTATCTTCGGTGTAGACTTTCGGCGGTGAAGTAAAGCCCTGCTTTTTCTCTGCCCGTACCACTGGAATAACCATCCCCTGTTCCAGATCGTTCGGAAGTGACGCATCCTTGTCCTTTTCCGGCTCTACGAACGGAACAGGCTTTGCCGTATATCCGGGCTGCAAAATTTCCTTATACTTTGCTGTAAAATTCTGTCCCTGACAGCATACCGTCACCAGCACATCCTCATAGATGAACGGCGGCTGCACGGCCAGCAGCAGTTTCCAGATAATGAGTGAAAGAATCCTCTGTTTGATTTCGGACAGTTTTTCCTTGCTGCATTTTACGCTCTGCATGGTCGGCAGGATCGCATGATGGTCTGTGACCTTGCTGTTGTTGATAACACAGCTTACATCTGCCGCCGTGCCATCCAGCGCCAGCACCAGAGATTCCACTGTCGTTCTCATATCCTCGGTCACAAACTGGCTGTCCGTTCTGGGGTACGTCACCAGCTTTTCTTCGTACAATTCCTGCAATGCCTGCAAGGTCTGGCTGGCAGTCATACCGTAATAACGGTTTGCTTCTCGCTGCAAGGTCGTCAGGTCATACAGCTTCGGGGGCTTCTTTTCTACCCTCTTGCGTTCGATGCTGCCAACCACCGCGCACTGCCCATCGCAAGCAGCCTGCATGGTATCGGCATCCTGCTCCTGCGCCATCTGTTCCGATGCCGCCACGACACCCGCACCGGACAGTTCCACTTTGTAATAGGGTTCTTTTACATGGTTCTGGATTTTGGCCTGCCGTTCGGCCAGCATCGCCAGCGTCGGGGTCTGCACCCGGCCAATGGTCTGCTTTCTGCCGTACTTTTTTGTAAAAGCGCGGGTTCCGTTCATGCCGATCAGCCAGTCTGCTTTTGCCCTGCACTCGGACGCTGCAAACAGGTTGTCGTAGGCCGCACCATCTTTCAGGTTTTCAAAGCCCTGCTGGATGGCGGCATCCTCCATGCTGCTGATCCACAACCGCTTGATGGGGAGTTTGCTTCCGGCAAGAGCATACACACGGCGGAAAATTGCTTCACCCTCGCGTCCTGCGTCGCAGGCGTTCACCACATAATCAAATCTCTTGCTACGGAGCAGTTTGCGCAGAACATTGAACTGCGGCTTCTTGGTATTGTGTACCAGCAGTTTCCACTCAACAGGGAGAATCGGCAAATCCTCAAAACGCCAGCTTTCATAGCGTTCATCGTAGTGTTCCGGGGCTGCATACTCTGCCAAATGCCCCAGACACCAGCTTACCACGCAATCCCCACCTTCCAGATACCCATCCTCCTGTCGGTATGCACCGATCACCTTGGCTATGGCTCTGGACACATTCGGCTTTTCTGCAATCACCAGATATTTCAACGCTTTCTCCTTTTTGAAAAAAGCAGGGATAGCCTTTCGACTACCCCTGCATCCTTATGTTACGGTTTTCTTATGTGCCATTTTCGTTGCCGGACTGATTATCCTCGTTCACAGTCGCAAGGCTCTGGTCGGTTTCCAGATTTTCACTCTGCGGCGTTTCTTCTTTCGGCTTCGGCTTATAAATGTAGAAGTAGAAGAAAGCACCTGCGCCACCCAGCGCAGCCACGAATACCAGCAGCAGAATCTTATTCATGCCGCCGCTCGATTCTTCTTTCGGTTCTTCGATTTCCACATCCGGGGTAGGTTCAGGTTTGGTTTCGGGCAGAACTACTGCAGGCGTTTCTTCTTCCTGCTTGCCGTTCCGCTCTTCATCGTCCAGAAACTCCTGCAAATCGTACTCGTCGATCATCGAGAGCATATAGACGTTTTCGCTGTTCCGCGCCCGGTCGATCACCAGAAAGAACGTGTTGCCGCCCTTGGTCTTGACGGTAAAGAACTCCTTGCTGGGGTCATCCACGATGTCATCCTCTACCTCGCCGTTGCCTGCGATGGTGAACGGAATCTTTTCTTCCTCCGTCGGCTCTGCTTCCTCGATCACCTGCACAGGTTCCTCCGTCACCTCAGTGGTGTCCACAAAGGCAAAGGCCGGGGTCGAAAAGCCCACTGCCATCAGCAGGGTCAGAATTGTGCTGGGGATAACAACTCCCAACCGTTTAAGCATCTTTTTCAATCGCTTCCTCCGTTTCTGCTTCTTCCGAAGCGTTGTTTACAGCGGTCAGGAATGTCACGTTGCCCGCCTGAATGTTGTCCAGCAGAGCCAGCAGTTCGCGCCCGCCCATCTTGGTGCTGCGGATGGCACGAATGATCTCGCTGTCCTCTTCCTTTTTCTGTGCTGCCCGGATGGTCCTCAGCCGTTCTTCCAGTTCCGCGATCTGCTGTTCCGTCTTTTCGGCTTCATCCAGATATTTCTGTAATTTTTTGCCCATCGGCTCTCCTTTCAGTTGATGCGGCCAAAGCCTAAGAAGTGGCTCTGCCAGTAGGTCGAATTGATGCTGGTATAGGAAATGGGGTCGCCGCAGTGGATCATCATGCCATTGCCGACGTAGATTCCAACGTGCGACGCGCCAACGGTGTTATAGGTTTTCTCAAAGAAGATCAAGTCACCAGGCTGTGCATCCGCAGGAGAAACATAGCTGCACTTTCCGCGTAGACCGTTGGCTGTTGTACGCCCAACGCTCCACCCATTGCCGCTGTTATTGATGACCCAGCAGACGAAGCCGGAACAGTCAAAACTGGTGCTTGGGGAACTGCCACCCCACACATACGGCATACCCAGATACTTTTCGGCTTCCTCAATCATCCTTGCGAACTTTTCATCCGAAAGGGCTTCCGATGGAATATCATACTTGAAACCACCACCGGAGCCACCAGCACCGCCTGTGCCGATACTGCCCGTTGTGCCGCCGCTGTATGTCGGGGAGCCTGCGCCGAACAGTTCCGGGCGGTTGCCGTAGGTCATGTTGTAGGCATCGTACCGCCCGGTCTGCTTCTGGTTCATGTTCTTCCGCGCGATGGTATCGAAGCCCTTATTTTTCAGCAGGACATTGAGGATTTTGTACTCATACTCCACTTCTTCCTGATAGGTATAGGTTTCCATGCTAACGTTTCCAAAAGCGTCTATCGTTGGCCGAACCCCTACTCTGGTTTCCATGCGAGTGCGAATCTCTATCGTTTCCCACACTTTCAGGAGATACTGTTGCTTAAACAGTTCCTTGATAACAGGCTTGACCTGTCCTCTGGTGAACTGCTCATAAACCGCAGTCAGATGGGAAATAAGCTGATATGGGTCATGGCCAATCTCGTCCAACTGATAACGGTATTCGTCATAGCCCGGATGGGTGGATTCCATCTGCCGAATCTGCTTATCCAGTTCTTTTTCCAGTTCCAGATAATCTTCTTCAGCACCTTTCATGTCGGCATCCTTGCTGGGATAGGTCGTTCCCACAAAGGTACTGCCCGTTCCCTGAATTGCCGCACCACAGCTTGAAAAGGCTCCCAACATGACCATCACCAGCAGAATACTCACACCAATACCAACCCACAAAGTTTTATGCTGCACGATGATCTCCTGCACCGCCGCTTTTGCTTTCTCCGTAATGGTGTTTGTTGCCGCTGCTGCCTGCTTGCTGGCGGCAGTTCCGGCTTTCTGGCCGCGCTTGGCGGCTGCATAGGCATCCTTATACTGCTTTTTCTGGTAAAACTTCGCACCGACTGTTTTTGATTCACCTCCTGCGGCAGTCGGCGGTGGCTGGGGCTGTTTCTTTTTCAGCGACGGTTCTGCTGCATTTTCCGCCGTACCACCCTCGCTCTCGGAAAATTTCAGGCGGCTGGACTTCTGATTCTCGCCACCTCTTTTCTCTGCTCTAGCAGATTTGTCTTTGGGCTTTTTTCTACCTTTGACAAAGTGGTGCAGGCGTTCGGCGGCTTCTTCCGACTTATGAGCAGCTTCCACGCCGGAATTGTCCTTTTCTACCTGATGTACTTTCTGATGGGCGAACCCGGTGGCGGTATCCACTCCTTTCTTGGTCACCTTTTTAACGCCCATCCCCATGCCACGGACAATGCCGCCTTTTTCATCCTCAAAAGAAAGTCGGCCTTTCTTTGTGGGCGGCTCTGCATCCGATTCCGCAGACGCATCTTTCGGCTTCCCATCCTCCTGATGGGCTTTATAATAGTCTGCGCTCTGCTTGGCGGTACTGTGATGCCGGGGTACATCCTCCTCCCCGTCCCCGGCATCCATACAGATTTCGTCCATGACAGGTTCTTTGTCTGTTTCCTTTTCCGCAGTTTCTTTTGCCGAATCTTCCTGCTCCGGCTTTTCTGCTGCGGTTGCGGACTTCTGTTCCCCGGTGCGGAGGTTTTCATCCACCAGACCATCCTTGGTCATTTTCTGGACGATTTTATCTCTGCCCCGAAACTTTTTGTCTGCTATGGAAATCACCTCCTTCCGGCTGGAGCCGTCATGCGAGCAGGGCTGCGTGGGTTTCCCACTTGTCAAGCACCTGTTCCAGCTTCCGGGCAAAGGCGATCAGACGGGCATTCACTTCCTCACGGTCCAGATAACCGTGGGCTTCCATGTGAAAGCCGTCAGTCAGTTCATCCGCCAGTGTGCCAACGGCATAGAAATCTTCCAGCACCGTATGCACCACCGATTCTTCATCGTGGAAGTTGAGCGGCTCCACCTCGCCAAAGGGCGGGCCGGAATCGCTTTCGTGCGGCTCCATGTCAGAGTGATGATGAATCTTGCGGCTCAGTCGGTCAAAAATATTCGATGTGTTCATGCTTCTTTTTTCTCCTTATATTTTCCCATCTCATTGGGCTTCGTTGTCATCAGGCTATACAGTTTCAGCGATGTATCGAACTTATCCTTGAACGGGATAATCGTGTTACCGTAGAATAGCAGCCCCTCGCCCTCGTTGCTGTTCGTCACATACGACAGCTGGAACGGTGAAATGTTAAGCTGCTTGGCAAGGATTTGCCGGTCGCCCGATGCCTGGTTGAGCATATAAATAAAATCGCTGTTCTCGAAGATGTTCTCGATTTCCCGGCTGGCCAGCAAATCCTTAATGTTCTGCGTAATTCCTGTCGGTACACCGCCCCATTTTCGGAACCGCTTCCAGATTTCGACGCTGTATGCAGCGGTCTGTTCCTCTTTCAGCAGGAGGTGGAACTCGTCTATATAGTACCGGGTGTTCTTTTTGCTGTTGCGGTTGATGGTGACACGGTTCCAGACCTGATCCTGAACAATGAGCATCCCCAGCTTTTTCAGCTGCTTGCCCAACTCTTTGATATCGAAACAGATGATGCGGTTATCCAGTTCCACATTCGTCTGATGGTTGAACACACGCAGCGAACCATTGACGTAGATTTCCAGTGCCGTGGCGATACGCTGCGCCTGCCGTTCCTTCTGCTCCCGCAGGCAGTCGTACAAATCACCAAGCGTCGGCATATTCTCCGGCTTCGGTTCGTTCAGATACTTCTGATAGACCAGCGGCAGGCAGCGGTCTATGACCGACTTTTCTTCCGGCTCCATGCCATCCCGTGCGCCCATGATAAGTTCGCACAGGGAAAGAATAAAGTCCGATTTCATGCCCAGCGGGTTATCATCGTCCGCATAGTTCAGGTTGATGTCCATCGGGTTGATGTAGTCCTTACTGGTGGACGAGATATGGATAATCTGACCGCCCAGTGCTTCCACCAGTGGATAATACTCGCCTTCCGGGTCTGCCACGATAATATCGTCCGTTGTGGTAAAGAACACGTTGGTGATCTCACGCTTTGCACTGAACGACTTACCGCTTCCCGGTGTGCCGAGGATCAGGCCATTTGGGTTTTTCAGCTGCTTCCGGTCTGCCATAATCATGTTGTTGGATACCGCGTTCAGACCGTAATAGAGGGAATCGCCCTCCATGAAAAGCTCCTGCGTGGTGAACGGCACAAAGATGGCGGTGGAAGTAGTAGTCAGTGCGCGCTTGATGGGAACGAGATTATTTGCCAGCGGCAGGCTGCTCATAAGGCCCTGCTCCTGCAAATAATCCAGACGGTTCAGCGTACAGTTAAACTTCTGAGCGATACCAGCAGTCTGAAACACAGCACTATCCAATTCCTGCTTGGTCTTGGCCGTATTAAGGAACAGCACCGTAACAAGGAACATACGCTCATTGCGGCTCTGCAGATCATCCAGAATCTTCTTGGCCTCGCCGCCATAAGTCGCAAGGTCGCTCGGAATAATTTCCATATCATAACCAGACCTCACAGCTTTCTTCTGTTCCTCGATTTTCATACGATCTAGGTCGGTAATTTTGACTTTGATAAGTTTGATAGCTTTCAACTGATCTACCGACTGCACATGAATGCTGACCACCAGATTTTTGTCCATGTCCAGAAATTCGGCCAGCACCTTATCCGTCAGTTCCGGGGCAAGGATGTTCAGATAGGATGCAGCACCATAGGTATCACCCATCATAAAATCCTTGCCGCTCTTGAACAGGAAACTGGTCGGGGCAATGAAGTCTTTGGTCGTCATGCCGCTCTGCAGGATGCGGTCATAGCTGAAATCGAACTTCCGCTGTTCCTCCTGATGAAAGGTTTCATACATGATCTGAAGCCGTTCCACGCCGTTCAGCGGGTAGGCTTTCACGCCCAGCACCTTGAAATTATTGAGAATATCGGTTTCAATACGCTCCAGCCGGGGTTTTGCCTCCCTGACACTCTTTGCTTCGATGCTAAACGTGATGTACTTCGTCCGAACCAGACCGTTGTTACCCTTGGCAAGCTGCTGTTTCAGCATCTGTGCATATTCCATACGCACATCGTCAAACGCGTCGTGCTGCGGTTCGATCTGGATGACCTTGTTGTACTCGCTCATGTCGCTCTTATGGTTGATGAACGACAACTGAAAGCGGATGCTGGCATCAAAGTAGTTGAGGAAGTCGCACCAGCTTTCAAAGATGGTGTTCTTATCCTCGTTCTGTGCCAGCTGGTAGTTAATGTCGTAGAATCGGACGGTTTTGGAATACAGATGTTCCTCCACCCGGCAGATACCGTCACGCCCCATTTCCAGATATGGAATGGAACGCTGCACAGTCAACCGCTGTTCCTTCTGGCTCTTTTCGGGTTTCCGAAAGAACTTCTGGAAGAAGCCGCCCGACTGCAGTTTCTTCTTCGGTTCACTTTTTACCAAGGATGCCTCCTTTCTTCTGGACCGGTGCTGCGGTTTCCAGTTCCCGCTCATACAGGTTTTCGACCTCATAGCGGCGTACTGCAGGACGTTTGAATCGAACGCTGATGAAATTCGTCAGGATGGTTTCAAGGTGCATCCCGTTTTTCTCATACAGTGCAAAGAAAAACTCCGGCAGCATCAGGAGCACCATGCCTGCCGCCGCATTGCTGGTTCCCAGCGTACCGCGCATAAGAAAATAGAACGGAACGCCAATGCCTGCTGCAAACCCCATACACACTAGCTGGCGTTTCGTCAGGTTCAGAAAGACCTTGTTCTTCACTTTGGAAAGGTCTTTGGGAATCGTTACATAGGCCATTTATCACCAGAACAGTCAGACCGCCGCCGGGAAACGGCGTTGTCTGCTGTCTTTTCCTTTCATTGGATTTTCCCGGATTTAGTGACTGCCGAAGATCTGTTTGGACAGACTTCCCGTTTTGAGCAGCGAGAAGCAAAGAATCACCGTGTAGGCCATTGTGCCGAACAACGCCGAGTGAATATCCGAAGATACCCGGATGCTACCGATAAGGGCTGCATAGATTGCCACGCAGACCATCATCAGGAACGCCTGGAATGCCAGCGCGAACAGCCCTCGGAAATAGTTTGTACCCACATGGCCCCATTCACGGTTACTCATGGTTGCAAACGGAATCGGAGCAAGCGAAGTGTAGAGGTATATTTCTATCATTCTGCCGTACATAATTACCGTGATAACCACCGACAGAATTTTCAGACACCAGCTTACAACAAGGGTTTCCAATGCCAGCGTCACCAGTTCGCCAATCGCCATTGTTGCCATTGCCGCCTGCATCTGCATGGAAAGAGAACTAATATCAATGGCGGTATTGCCACGGATAATGCCGGAGGAAGAATTTACCACCGACTGTCCAATGTCAAATACCGCCATTGCAATATCGAACGTATGACTGACGAGATAGACCGCGATCCACATCTTCACGAAATACTTGAAGAACATCCAAGTGTCTACATCGTGCAGATTGTTCCGTTCCGTCAGCATCGAGATCAGTTCGTAGCAGAGGATCAGTGTAATGATGATTCCTGCAATGGGAATCACCACCGAATCCGAAATGTTACGGATCATGCTGAAAATACTGCTGTTCCACCCTTGCGGTGTCTGCCCGACCTGAGCAGCGATCTCACTGGTCTGTTGGTTGACCGCCGTGAACATCGTACTCAGGTTGGACTCCACCATGCCGGAAAGAAGTTCCCTCATCCATTTTTCGATTGCTGCGAAAATATTATCGAACAATGGCGGGTTTTCCTCCTATCGCTTGTTGATTAGCCGAACAGACCAGAGAGCAGCGGGATCAGCTGGGTGCCGATGAGGATGACACCGCCGCCGGACATGAGCTGCTTCATGCCCTGCGACTTTGCGCCAGGGTTGTCGTTGCCGTAACCCTCCATGAGGTTCACAACACCCCAAACGCCAAGGCCCGCGCCGATGGCAACAACGAGAGTCTGCAGAACGGTAATAGCCTGATTGAAGAATTCCATAGTCGTTTTTCGCCAGATTGCAGCAATGATAAAAAGCACGATTCCAAAAGGAAAACAGGCTGGCACATCTTCGGTGCTGCCTGCTTCCTGCAATTCTGGCTTCTCCTTTCATTTTCATAAAAAATCAGCCTTTTGGAATCGCAAAAAATGTAGAGATCAATCGGGTGAATTTCCTACCACGGGGTCTGCCCGGACAGGCGGGCGAGCATACTTGTTTCGGATAAGCACCTCCTATTTTTTATGCGGTTGCTTCTTCGGTTGCTGGGGTCAAATCCACCTCATAGCAATCAAATTCTTCATCCATCCGCAGTTGCAATTCATGCTTCAGGTAGCGTTCCACATCGAAAGCGTTCTTCTTATCAAAGTCCGACAGTTCTTTGTACCGCTTATGCTTGGTAATGTCGAATTTGTCGCTCAGAAATGGCCGGACACCGCGCAGCTGCAGGATGCACTTGCTGCCATCCATGACAGAAAGTTCGTCCCGGCTCATAAGCTCCTTTCCGGTCTTTTGGTAGGTTGTACCAAAGGAAGGGCTTTGTCCGCGCGTGTCGGATGTGTTATATAGGTCGATGGTTTCTTTCCCCAAGGTTTCAGAAATCTCTTTGAGTGTTGAGCTTTCCTTGCCGCCGAGGAAAAGCATGGTGTCGCAGTTGCCGATGATTGTTTCTGCGGCATCCTTGTAGATGGTTTTCAGCTGGCTCTGCGACTGCAGGATGATGGATGCCGAGATCTCACGGCTGCGGATGGTAGCGATTAGTTTATCGAACTTCGGGATCAGACCGATGTTTGCAAACTCATCGAGCAGCAGCCGTACATGATACTTTAGCTGACCTCCGCATTGATCGTCTGCACGATCACAAAGTAGATTGAAAAGCTGGGTGTACATGATAGACACCACGAAATTGAATGTATCGTCCGTATCGGAAATGATAACGAACAAGGCTGTGCGGCGATCTCCCAGCAAATCCAGTTCCATTTCATCGTAGGCCATAAGGTCACGCAGCTCCGCAATATCAAATGGGGCTAATCTGGCACCGCAGGAAATGAGGATGGATTTTGCCGTTTTGCCAGAGACAAATTGTCAAGGACTTTTTAATCAAA
>ULWK01057933.1_pt1 | contig 12184 bp, 9 predicted proteins | sample 1960281 | NCBI WGS metagenome assembly ULWK01 (sample SAMEA4835810, study PRJEB28245) | human gut metagenome | biome: gut microbiome; material: fecal sample | place: Denmark | collected 2008 | reverse complement strand
TAACACCATATATCGCTACGTTTTTAACGAATAATGCTATCTTTGCATATTGGATGAATTCCGCCAAGCGGCAGTCCACACAGACTAAATTATTGGAATCATATTGAAATAAGGAAATTATGCATTCAACGACACGAATTATACTGTTCTTAAGCCTGATTTTGCTCGTATCTTCCTGCAAGACATCGGAAAAGGTACTCTATCTGCAAGATGTGAAAGTAGACACTCCTGAAAAGATTGAAAACTCACAGGTAATCAAAATCGAGCCCAAAGACATGCTCTCCATTGTGGTGTCGAGCAGCGACCCTGCTGTGGCTAAAATCTTCAACCTGCCGGTATCAGCCACCCAGGCAGGAACCGACCGTGCCGGATATGGCAATTACCTGCTCGGATATGTGGTTGACAACGAAGGTTATATCGACTTCCCTATCCTCGGCAAAATCAAAGCTTCGGGCTTGAGCCGCTGGCAACTGCAGGAACAGATAACCCAGGCTCTCGCCGAAAAGAAGATGCTCACCGACGGACTTGTGACCGTAGAATTCATGAATTTCAAAGTGTCGATTCTCGGCGAGGTCACCAACCCGGGAACATATACCATAAACAGCGACAAAGTAACTGTGCTCGAAGCGATTGCCATGGCCAAAGACCTTACAATCTTCGGCGAGCGCGACCATGTGTACGTAATCCGCGAGGAGGACGGGCAGCGCAAGTCGTACCAACTCGACCTCCGTTCAGCCGACATCTTCAAGTCGCCAGCCTACTACCTGAAACAGAATGATGTGGTCTATGTGCAACCCAACAGCGTGCGCGCCGGGCAGTCGACCATCAACCAGAATGCGATGAAATCGGTGTCGCTCTGGATCTCAATCGCCTCGCTGCTCACATCGATAGGCGTGCTCGTAGTCAACATTGCAAAAGACTAATACGCAACATTAATACAATACCTCACCTTAAAATCACATGCAAACAATATCAAGCCAAGACCGCACAATGCACCGCAGTGCGCTTACGTTGCGCACATACATCCGTTGGATGAGGCGGTTCTACGGCTATGCCATAGCGTTTGTCGTGATTTGCGTGTTTGGGCTGAGCGCCTACAACTACTATGTCTCACCCGCGGTGAAACGCCAGTCGATGTTTGCAATGAAATATCTCGATGCCAACGTATTCACCAACCAGCGTTTCGGCGACGACCCGTTTGCCATCAAGCCGTTTGCCACAGGTCTGCAACTTGAGGACGGCATCCAGCTTGTCAAGTCGCAAGTGTTCTGCGAGCAGATAGTCAAAGACCTGTCGCTCAACGTGACACAATATGAAATCCAGTCATTCGGCAAGCGCGTCGACCTTTACGGCAGCGAGCCTCTCGACGTTGCACTGAACATCCCCGACGACGCATCGGCAAAAATAACCGCCCTCATCTCTGCCGACGGTAAAACAGCCACTGCGACAAGCCTCGAGATTGACGGCGACGACAAGCCCACATCGGCTGCCGACATTTCTCTCACAGCCACCCGTTTTACGAAAAATTACGCAGGCAAGAAAATAGAAATCAGCATAACTCCAATCGACAAAACCGCCCACCGCATAAGCAAAAGCATCGATGTGGTGCAAACGGCTCAATTCACCGACGTGCTGACTTGCACATTCTCCGACCATGTGGTCCAACGCGCCGACGACATTCTGAACGACATCCCATTGGTCTACGACCGAATATGGGCACAGTGGAACAGCAACGACGCCCAGAAATTCATCGACGCCGTCGACAAGCGTCTCGCCGTGCATACAGAGGCTCTCGAAAAAAACGAAGCCGGCATCGAGCAGACGCTGCGCAATGGAAACACTACCAATATCAACCTCACCTACAACCAACTGCTGGCGCAGAAGGCCGCCGACACACAGTCGCTCGTAGGCATCGAGACCGAGATAAAGGCAACTGAGGCTGTGGCGTCGCAACTGGCAGCCGACAAAAATGCCGACCGCCCAATAGCCGCCGCTACAGATATCACAAAAAGCATCGGACTGCAGAAAGCCGTGGCTGCATACAACGGAACCATAGCCAAACGCGAACATCTGCGCGAGAATGCCGGCACTGCCAACAACGCGTTTGCCGAAGTCACACAGCAACTTAAGGCTATGCACAACGACATTGAGGCTTCGGTGACAAACCATATCGCTTCGCTCCGCATCGAATGCGGCAAACTGAAATCGCGCATCGCCGCCACCGACAACCGTCTTGCCTACCTGTCGCACACACAGGCCGCCATCAACCGCCAGGCGCGCATGCACAAAAACATCGAAAGTCAATACTACTACCTGCAAGGCAAACGCGGCAACGACCCGCTCGCCATCAACAACATCTCGGAAGCCGTACGCGTAGTGGCACCGGCATCGGGCACCGACGAGCCCTCTCGGCTCACTCCATGGATAATCGCAGCCCTCGGCTTGCTGCTCGGCGGAGTGGTGATTCCTATCGCCGTGATTTTCATTGCATTCATCACCGACAACCACGTGCGCGACCGCTACGACTTCATCGGCATCAACATCCCCGTGATCGGACAAATACCGCTTCTTAAAAACGTCACATTCTCGCGACGCATGCGCATAAAGTTCAACTACGGACTAAAGAGCCTCACGCCACCCGACTTGACAAACAAAGATTTCGGCAAAGAGGCGTTCCTGATGCTACGCTCCGAACTCGACCACCATTTGGAGAAATTCAACGACGTGCCGGTGTGCATCTGCACATCGTTCAACCCCGGCAGTGGCAAATCGTATGTGGCAATCAACACCGCCTCAGCCGAGGCTAAGAAAGGCAAACGCGTGCTGCTCGTCGACCTCGACATACGTCGCGCATCGCTCAGCAAGCGCATCAACTCGCCGGCGCACGGCGCAACCTCATATCTCGACGGATCGTGCACCGACCTCGACAAACTGATTGTGCACGACAAAAGCGCGGGAATCGACATCTTGCCGTCGGGCACCATCCGCCCCAACCCGGCAGAACTGCTTGAACACGACTCCCTCGACGAGATGTTTGAACGCCTACGCCAACGCTACGACTACATCTTCATCGACTGCGCTCCTATACAGCTTGTGACCGACACCAACGTGCTGGTCCGTGTGGCAAGCCACACCATCTTCGTGGCGCGCATCGGACTCCTCGACCGCCGCCAACTGTCGGAGCTGAAAACAATCCGCGACAACAACGAGCTGCCAAACATGCTGTTGGTGCTTAACGCCGTAGACAACGATAACTAAAAAAAATTAATAAATCTATATCCCTATGAGAAAAATTACAATCCTAATTGCAACATGTATTCTGTTTATCATGCCTTCATGCACAAAATCAAATGAAGACAAAGCAGAAGAGCTTATTTCTAAGTGCATCAAAGAAAACATGTCATATCCTGACAGTTATGAGGCAATCTCAACAAAAGTAGACAGCTCTTTCGTAAAAGTGTCTACTATAATTGAGATTCTTGACCTTTCGGAAGATGTCTTCTCCGACATATCAAAAATAAGGGCAATCAAATCTGACATCAGCTCGGCACAGACAACTAAAGAAATCTACACCCCCTACAGGGTTTTATGATTCTGCCCACAGTCTTGGAGAATACAAACGAGCCATTGAGGAAATTTCCTCCAACACAGAAAAATTGAATCAAGCCCAATCTAAATTAATCGAAAAAATCAAGAATATTAAGAACGTTGTTGCCAGTCTTGATGACCAAAAGCAGTTCTGCAATTGGGTTGTAGAGCATAAATTTCGCTATTCTCAAGACAAAGATGGCAACAAGGCTACCGAAGATATGATCTTTTACTGCGATAAAAATTTCGAGAATTGTAGAGGATGGACAGTTGATCAATTTAAACGAATCTCATATTTTCTGAACGAATTAGTCGAAGCTAATTCCGACAATGAATTAATCGAGATTATAGGAAGCGCTGGTTATCTCTCAATGTATTGAGGAAATATTCGTCACTTACCTTTGCACGCATTATCACAACAATACATTCTATGTCTCAATTTGTGATTTTGAAAAAGCAGAGGATGGTGAACCTGCCACAAATTGCCACCGATTGGTCGCTCCAAACACCACAGAGTCTCCAATATGTCCTTTCCCATTATTCCAGGTTGTGACTAACAAATTTTTTCAACAAAAATTTGGAGATTGGTTGCGGAAGCATTACTTTTGCAACCCATATATCACGTATGTGTCTCGAAAAAACATTGGGGATGACCGGTTTTGACAGCGTGTAGAGGTGGTATGTAAGCATGCAGAGCGATGATGGCTATGCTCTATAATCTCAGACATCAACAATTTAACTGGCGAAAATAACTACGCTCTCGCTGCCTAACCGAAGCACAGTAAGTTAGCTTTATTTCTGCCACAGTGGCAGAAACGAGACATCACCCGATTGCCTTGCTCTGAGACGTTTCGATAAGGTGGTGCTAATAAAATCGGAGCTGGGACGGCTTGTTCTCCGGTAGCTGTCCGAGATTTTAGGAGATAAGCCTTGGGTTGGTAGTTTTGATCCTGCCCACGGTCGAAAACCAAGTCAAAACTAAGCATGTAGAAAGCATATTAGTTCCACGTTTGGACGAGAGTTCGAATCTCTCCATCTCCACTTAAACACCGCAGGTTTGCAAATGCAAATCGGCGGTGTTTCCATTTCATTTGATTTCGTTTTGTTGTATGGAAATTTTGGGTTGCAGCATGTCACCTGTCTGCATGCTCCTTCTACAACCGCTCTTCGGCGGTAGCGGCGCATGTCACCATTGTCACGGGGTAGGCAAGCCAACCCCGTGCTAACTTCTGGAACCGCGCTTCGGCGGTAGCGGCATGTCACCACTGTCTCGGGTGGGCAAGCCAACCACGGGCTGACTTCTGGAACCGCGCTTCGGCGATTTTAGAAAGTATTAATTTATGTTAAATATCAGATTCGCTATTGTTTTCCCAAAAAATTGACATAGCTTTGCAGTGTACTAATCAACTAATACACTCAAACTGATATACGAAAAATGAAAACTTATATGATGGAAATCAAGGAATTGAAATTTAGTTATGGCTTCAAAAAGCCTGACATTTTCAGCGATTTTTCGCTGACATTGCAACCAGGCGCGGTGTACGGACTGCTCGGCAAGAACGGAACGGGCAAGTCCACACTGCTCTATCTAATGTGCGGTCTGCTCCGTCCGAAATCAGGGTCGGTTACTTTCTGCGGCAGCGAGATGTCGCGCCGCCAGCCGTCAGCTCTTCAGGAGATTTTTATCGTTCCCGAGGAATTTACGCTTCCAGCCGTCACACTCGCCCAATACGTGAAATACAACGCGCAGTTTTATCCGCGTTTCTCCAACGAGATTCTCAACAACTGTCTGCGTGATTTCGAGATGGACAGCAACCTGCGTCTCAACGAATTGTCGATGGGACAGAAGAAGAAGGCGTTTATGAGTTTCGCTCTCGCCACCAACACCCGTCTGCTTCTGATGGACGAACCGACCAACGGCTTCGACATTCCATCGAAAAGCCAGATGCGCAAGGTGATAGCGTCAAACATGAGCGATGAAAAAACGATAGTCGTGTCGACCCACCAAGTGCGCGACGTAGAGAATCTGCTCGACCACGTGCTGATGGTCGACAGCGGCAAACTGCTGCTCGACAGCAGCTACGCCACGCTGGCATCCAAGCTTCTTTTCACCGACCAACCGATGTCGGAACCCACCGAAGGAGCCATCTATGTGCAGCCGTCACTTCAAGGCAACAGCGCAATTTATGCCAACCGCTTCGGCGACGAGAGCGTAATCAATCTTGAAACGCTGTTCAACGCAATGCTTGCCAACGGCGCCGCAATCAATGAAGCCTTAAATACTGACGACAATGACCGATAGGTTCAACATGCGGAGATTTTGGACGATGCTCCGCCACGACTACGACCACAACATCGCATCGTGGATAGGACTGCCGCTCGGTGTGCTTGCCGGCGTGCTTGCCGGCGAGGCTGCATTCCTGATGGCCGAACACAGCACCGATGCCCACTACTTTGTCGAGACATTCGCAATAGTACTGAGGGCATTCTACGTTTTGGCGATGGTCGTGATGGGGTCGATGATGTTCGACAAGATGCAGACCCGTCATGGGCAGATTGCTTATCTCACGCTTCCCGCCACGGCATTCGAGAAATATCTCGTCAACTGGTTGGAGACGGTTGTGGCAACGTTCGGAGCTTTTGTTATCGGGATGGTCGCCGCCGACGCCGTTCGGGTGGCGTTCAGCATAATGCTCGGCAGCGATCCGCAATTCTGCGTGATGCTTCTGCCGCAAGCGTTTGTCAGCGACGTGCTGCCATGGACGGCAGTAGTCGTGTGGCTTCAGTCGGTGATGATGATAGCCAGCGCGTTGTGGCGCCGCAAGACGATGGTCAAGGGCATTGCGCTCCTTGTCGTCGTGGCTGTCCCGGCATATTTAGTGACCACATCGCTGCAATTGAGTCATTCCACCATAAATCTTTTGACGACGCTCTTAACCGTGGTCAACTATGTGATAGTTTACAAAATTTTTGCCAAAACTCAAATCAGATAAACAATTATGACAACTACAATAAACAGATTCAGCGTGCGGCGCCTGTGGACTGTGGCTAAGCGCGACGCCGCTCTTGACTGGAAAACCAACCTCGCTCATTTTCTTGAGTTTGCCGGAGCGCTGCTTGCCGGGCTTGTGATCATCATGCTCCCAGCAAAGACCGATGGAAACTCGTTTAATGTCATCGCCGACACCTTCTATTCGTGGTTCTCGTTGGTGCTCACTGTGGGTGGCCTCATCGCCGCCTCGTCGATGCTCAAACCTATCAGCGACAAGACAGGCAGCATCAGTCTGCTGACGTTGCCCGCCACCAACGCCGAGAAGTTTGTGGAGCGCGCTCTGATGGTCACTGTCGGCTACACTCTGTCGGCGTTTGCCGCCCTCGTTGTTGTCGGTGTGCTCTATTATCCGCTCGCCTTTATTTTCGGCATCGACAGCTATGGGTCACTGACGGCATACTGCACGCAGTCGTTCTTCGCCCCGACGTTTGATAATATCAATACGCAGGTGTCGGTTGAGAGCCAAATCGTTGTTATGGCTTGGCAGTGGCGCGGACAGCTGCTCGCATGGGGCTATCTGCTGTGGATGCAGTCTCTGTTTGTACTTGGCGGCACCGTGTGGCGCAAGTTTGCTTTCGTCAAGACTCTCGGCATAGTTCTCGTTTTGGGCATCGTCTTCTCGATTGTGCTGGTGCAGGCTTGGCATCCAGCCACGACGGAGGAGTTCTACTCGACCTATCCCGTGTTTCTCGTCACCACGGGCAGCCTCTGCCTCGCATTTGCAGTGGTCAATTGGGCAGTTGCCTACCGGTTGTTTGTCGGCAAGCAGATTGTTGAAGCCAAAAAGCACCTGTTATGAACTTCAAGGAAAGCCGACCAATCTACCTGCAGATAGCAGACCGCATCATGGACGAAATTATGCAGCATGCCTATTCCGAAGGCGGCCGCATCCCGTCGGTGCGCGAATATGCGGCAACCGTTGAAGTCAACGCCAACACTGTGGTGCGCTCTTTCGACTGGCTGCAGCAGCAAGAGATAATCTTCAACCGCCGCGGCATAGGGTATTTCGTCAGCGAAGGCGCATGCGGCACAATCTCCAGACTGCGCCGGCGGGAATTTGAAGAAGAGGAACTTCCGGAAATGTTCCGCAAAATGCAGATGCTCGGCATCACTGCCGACGACATCGACCGTCTATACAAACAATTCATTGACTCTGGAAAATAACCAATTTATAATACACACAATGAATAAGATGTTTCTTGCGGCGCTGCTTGCCATTTCGGGCGGCAGCATCGCGACAGCAGACACTTTGCTCGGACGCGTGGCCGACAGCGAAGGCAACCCGGTTGAATTTGCAACCGTGGTGGCACTCAGCGCTAACCATGAGCAAGGAGGGGCCGTCACCGACAGCATCGGCAATTACAGAATCGAGCTTCCGAAAGGACAATATAACGCGACATTTACCCTCGTGGGCTACGACAATGCCGAAAAGGCAGTGACCGTCAGCGGAGAAACGCGTCTTGACGCCACGATGACAACAAATGCAGTGGCACTGCATGGCGTAGAGGTGAAAGCCTCAGCCATACGCCGTCTACCCGACCGTTTTGTGGTCAGGGTGGAGGATATGCCAGCCGCCATAGGCAAAGACGGAAAGGAACTGCTGCAGGCGGCTCCCGGCGTGTGGATCGACGACAAGAAAATCACCATCAACGGCAAGTCGGGCGCAAAAGTGATGGTCAACGACCGCGAGCTGCGCATGGACCAATCACAGCTGCTCACCTATCTGCGCTCGCTCAAGGCGGAGGACGTGAGCAAAATAGAGGTAATCCCCCAGGCAGGAGCGGAATACAGCGCCGACACCGCAGGTGGAATCATCAAAATCACTCTTAAACGCAACCGTGCCGACGGCGTGATGGGCAACGTGAGCCTCATCGGCTCTGTCAGCAAAACATCCACGATGGTCACTCCTTCGGCATCAGTCAACGTGAAGAACGGCAAATGGACATTCAGTGCCAACAGCAATCTCTCCGCCTCTCCGAAATCCTATTTCGACACCGGCGAAACCACCGACTATGCCAACGGCGACCGATATACGACCGACACAAAGATGGACCTACACAAGTCGCTTTTCGGCTACGGCATGGCAGGCATTTATTTCGATCCCAACGCGCGCAATTCGCTGGGCATCGAGGTGGCTTACAACCAATTTCTCTCACCGTCGGACGTGACGACCAACGCGGCATTCAACCACACCGACATAGGCATCGAGACGATGAACGGAAACTACATGTCGACATCGCGCCACAGGAATATCGATGCCACGTTCAACTACGTGCACCGGCTCGACTCCATCGGCTCGCAGATGAAGGTGATTGCCAACTACAACCACACAAAAGGACGCAGCGTCGCCGACAACCATCGTCATTCGGAGTTTCTCGCCCTCTCCGCCGATTCGATATCGACAAGCCGCGAAAACTCGGTTTTCGACGTGGTCAACGTCAGCTACGACTACGACAAGACTTTCAACAGCCGCTGGAGTCTGTCGACCGGCTTGAAATACAACCTCAACCGTATGGACAACGACGCGTCATACCTCTATCTGAAAGGCCACGAATGGCTTACGCCCGACGGACGCGACTATGACGTGGTGTTTAAAGAAAATATCTATGCCGTCTATGTAAAAGCCTCAGCCAAACTCGGACGCTTCATGGCGTCAGCAGGACTGCGCGGCGAACTGACCGACGCCAGCAGCCGCGGCAACATCATAGCTCAGCGATATTTCGACTTGTTTCCAAATGCCAATGTCACATATCTGTTGTCGCCAAACGGCTCCAACGTGCTGACGGCACAGTACTCACGCTCCATAGCGCGCCCATCGTTCTGGGCACTCAATCCCGAGCGTCATCAGGTTTCCGACATGTTCTATCAGTCGGGCAACTCCGACCTGAAGCCGTCATACAGCGACAACGTCAGCCTTACCGGTGTGGTTAAATACAAATACTCGCTGACCCTGTTTGCCAACATCAACCACGACCAAATCATAAAAGCCTCGATGCCCGACAAGGACAACCCGAAAAACGTGCTGCTGACAATGGTCAACTTCGACAAGCAATATATGTTTGGCGCATCGCTCAACCTTCCGTTCCAAATCAAGGACTGGTGGACGCTGACAGCCAACCTCACATATCTTGCCAACGGCGAGCGCCGTGAACAGAAAGGCAGTCTGACATACCACAACTTCTTGAACTGGTATGCAAGCTCAGGATTCCAACTGCCGAAAGATTTCTACTTTGAAATCTCATATTACGGACAGAACAAAATCACGATGGGCGAAATTACGGTGACACCGACCCACAACCTCAACGCAAGTCTGAAAAAGTCGTTTGCAAAGCGACGCTGGACAGCCTCGGTGGGCGTGGACAACATTCTCGGCCGCGGTGTGGATTTCTCGATTGACTCCGCCTCGGGCTACCACACGAAAAGCAAATTCAGCAACCCTGTGTCGTTCTCCTGCTCGCTCACCTACAATTTCAGCCTCGGCAAAGCGTTTCAGACGCGCCGCGTGGACAGCAACAACGACGCTTCCCGCCTGTCGAAGCAAGGCGGAATGGGAAAATAACACTATATTTGCGACATGAAAAAGATATTATTGATTATTGCAATGGCAGTTGTGGGCATAAGCGCCCAGGCACAACTGTTGTGGAAAGTGAGCGGCAACGGCTTGCAGAAGCCGAGTTACATCTTCGGCACACACCATTACGCACCGCTGACGGTGCTCGACAGCGTGCCTCAGATACGCCAGGTGCAGAACGATGTGGAGCAGGTGTGCGGCGAGGTAGACATGCTCAACACACGCGACTTGCCTCGGCTGACAGCAGAGGCGATAATGCTGCCTCCAGGCTCGTCGCTCAACGACTTCATCCCCGACGCCGACCGCCCTACCGTCGACAAAGCAATGCGGTCGCTCATCGGCTTCGGACTCGACAATCCGGCAGTGCAACGAATGTGTCCGGCAGCGATAAGCAACCAGCTGATTGCAGCCATTGTAACCAAATATTTGCCAAAGGTGTCGCTCGACCAGCAGCTTGACACGTATTTTCAGATAAAAGCCGACAAAGCCGGCAAGAAAGTGCTTGCCCTGGAAACCGCCCAGGACCAGCTGAAGATGCTGTTCAGCCAACCGCCGGCACGTCAGGGCAAGATGCTCGTCTGCCTGGCAGAAAACACCGAATGGAACGCCTCGATAATCGAGATGGCTACCGACGCCTATATGCACCGCGACATTGAGACGCTGAAAGAAGTCACAAATCAGAAACTCGGCGACGACTGCGACTCTACCCCGGAGGAAGACGCCATGTTGCTATCCGACCGCAACCGCGCCTGGATGGAGCAAATGCCAAAGATGCTTGCCGACGCACCCACACTGGTTGTTGTAGGCGCCGCCCACCTTGTCGGCGACGAAGGTCTGCTCAGCCTGCTGCGGCAGTCGGGCTACACCGTCGATCCCGTAGACAAACGATAAACAAAAAACTCAAGCAAAAAAAGAATATGGATAATACATTGGAAGCGAGCGGCGTGGTGAAACGCTTTGCCGGACACACGGCCCTTGACGGAGTAAGCGTCGAAGTGCGCCCCGGACGGGTGTTCGGACTGCTCGGACCCAACGGAGCAGGCAAGACCACTCTCATAAGAATCATCAACCGCATCACGATGCCCGACGAGGGCGAAGTGATGATGGGCGGACGCCTGATGACCGACGCCGACGTGCGCCGCATAGGCTACCTCCCTGAAGAACGCGGACTTTACAAAAAAATGAAGGTGGGCGAACAGGCTCTTTACCTTGCCCAGCTGAAAGGTCTGGACAAAGCCACCGCCGAGAAACGCCTGCGCCAATGGTTCGACAAGTTTGACATCAATCCGTGGTGGAACAAGAAACTTGAGGAGCTGTCGAAAGGCATGCAGCAGAAGGTGCAGTTTGTAATAACTGTGCTTCACGAGCCGGAGTTCCTCATCTTCGACGAGCCTTTTTCGGGCTTCGACCCAGTCAACGCCGAACTGCTGAAAAAAGAAATCCTCGAGTTGCGCGACAAAGGGCACACCATAATCTTCTCGACCCACAACATGAGCTCCGTGGAGGAAATCTGCGACGACATCGCGCTGATAAACGACTCGCACGTGGTGCTCAGCGGCACGGTGGGCGACGTGCGCTCACGCTATCGCAGCGGCCTTTACAGCCTTGTGGCTGAAAGCGGCAGGATGCTTGCCGAAAACCCCGAAAAATACTACATCACGTCGATAAAGCAAGCCGGCGACAACGTGACATACACGCTGCGCAAGACGTGTGACGCAACAAACTCAGAATTCATAGCAATGTTGTCGCAACAGGTGGAAATCCGCTCGTTTGCAGAGCAATTGCCAACAATGAACGATATATTCCTGCGCGCCGTAGGCGGTGTGGGCAACAATGACAAGGAGGAACAACAATGAAAAACAAAATCTGGATTGTGGCGCAACGGGAATATGCCACACGCGTGAAAAAACGCTCATTCATCATCCTCACAATACTTATGCCGTTCCTTATGGCGGCAATGATTTTCGTTCCGC
>ULWK01043304.1_pt1 | contig 12289 bp, 10 predicted proteins | sample 1960281 | NCBI WGS metagenome assembly ULWK01 (sample SAMEA4835810, study PRJEB28245) | human gut metagenome | biome: gut microbiome; material: fecal sample | place: Denmark | collected 2008 | reverse complement strand
TTTCTTGTACTACTTGTATTGTTTATCAATATTTCAAAGAACTAACGTGACTTCTGTCGCGCTGCTTTCTTAGCGAAAGCGGATGCAAAGATAAGGACCTTTTCAGATAACTTCCAAACTTTTTTCGAAGTTTTTTTGTTTTTATTTTCTGAAGCCTTAAACTTTAGCAGAATGTCAATTGTTAGGCCGTCCCTCTCTTGGAAAGCGGGTGCAAAAGTACGAGGTTTTGCTATACAATCCAAATATATCTGACTATTTTCTACCACTTTTTTGAAACTTTTCTGTAACCACCTGATTGACAATGATATTGTAGAGTATCTTTTTCTACTGTAATTGTAAAAGCTATTTTCTTTATACATTAATATATATTCACGCGTGAGTAAAGGATTGAATAGATAAAAATCACGACTACAAAATTAATATCGATGAATCAGTGAGCGTGAATAATATACAAACTTGCGGAAAAGCTTGCCATTTACAAACGTATGGAATAAAAAAGATAATAAAAAAAATGGAAGAATCTGTTTAAGTTTTATTATATCGAATTGCCGGAACAGTGTAACAAAACAAAGATTCCGCCACCTTTCTTGCCAAGAAAAGCAACGGAACCTGGTTATCATTTGAATTTCTGAATTTTATGGATGGAGTAAATCTTTCTTTATTTCTTTAAAATAGGGATTCCAACTACTGCTACTATATGCCGAAATCGCAGCCTCTGGCACAAATAGTGTACTTATTGATTTTAGAGAAGAATCAAAAGCAGCCGTACCAAGCGTAGGTGGAGTACTTCCCAAACAGTAAACTTGGCTCATTTTCGTACATAAGTGGAATGCATTTGTTTCAATGGATGTTAATGAAGCCGGGAAAAAAGATCCCACTAACGCAGAACAACCTGAAAAAGCAAACTCACCGATTGTTTCTACTACATTCGGATAATAGAAGGTAGTTATACCACTACATCCGGAATATGTATTCCTGAGTATATTTTTCACCTGTGTACGTTGCATATTAATACTTTCCATGTTCTTACAATCCGTAAATACACCTGCTCCTAAAGTTTGCAGTGCATTGGGGAGTGCTGCTCTATCTATATAAGCATCTTCGTAAGGGAAAAACTCTGACTTAAGTAAAGTGCAATAAGAGAAAGCTCTTACTTGTATCTCAGTGATATTATGATGTAATGTCACATACTGCAAATTCGCACATTCATCAAATAGATTATTCCTGAGTACTGTTACTCCTGTAGGAATAGTAATAGCCTTTAATGAACGGCATCTTAAAAATGCAGCCTCCCCTATCTGAGTGATACCATTATGCCATGTGACGCGCTCCAGATTCTGACATTCCTGAAAAGCATAGTCAGGGATATCTGTTACTGTCGTAGGTATATTGATAGATACGACTCCACAACGAGAAAAGGTTGAGACATATAATTTCTTCAAACCCTCATGCAAAGTGATCGTACTTAAGTTCGTACAGTTTTCAAACACCCAACCTTCATACTGTGACGTAGATACTTCTGTATTTTTGCCCAAATCTGTTACACTACCTGGAATATCTATCAATGTCAGTGAAATACAGTTATTGAAGGCTTGTCTACGAATCTCTTTCAATCCGTCGTGCAATTTCACTTCCACCAAACCGCGGCATTGTTCGAATGCCCATTCACCTATGATTTCCACATTCTCAGTATCAATACTTGTCAATGCTCTGCAATTAGTGAAAGCTGCATAACCGATAGTTTTCATAGATAAAGGCAGTCTGACTGCTTTCAATGAAGTGTTTGGTGTATCACCACCGAAACGTAATGCACGATCCGGCAGTTCAGTCAAGTCGGTCATCGAAATATCCAGCACTTCAAGTGCAGTTAATGATTCTCTGATATATTTAAAATCTTCTACCGTAATAGAGCCCTTTAGGGCCAGTCTTTTCACAGATGTATCCAATCCTTTGATACTTAAATCACCTCCGGTACATGCCACTATCTCACCATCAAAATATTTCACTTCTCTCGAAACTGATATTGTACCATCATTAGCGTCAGTCACTGTCACCGTCAATAGAGCTGTATCCGACAGTTTGACATTTGCCGGAGGGGTAATAGTAATCTTTGCACTTCCCGGAGTATATGTTCCGTCTGTGCCGGTGAAAGTCGGTTCCGTTACTGCTACTTTCCATGTATCTACCGCACCACGACTTTTAATAATCCAGTCTGCTTCATTACCATTCGTAATAGTAGCAACAATGGATTTATAATCTTCCTCTTTCATAGTAGAAGCAAAAGTGACATCTATAGAATTGTCTGAAGGCGATGCATAGAACAAATCGCTGCCACCAATACCCACAGCGAGGCCGTCAACTAGCATCGGAAGCGTGAATTCCTTTCCATTTGCTAATGTGAAGATCACTTTGCCGTCTTCTATTTTCACACCGTCTTTTTTGAAAACAGAATCCCCCTGCTCACCTTGCGGACCTTTCTCCCCGTCTTTCCCAGCGGAACCGGTATCTCCCTTTTCACCGGTGGCAGCCACTTTATTACTATTACTGTCCAGTAACCATTCATCATCTACTTTCCAGTACAGTTTGCCTTCAAACGTATCTACACTGATAACGGGAGAATGACCGGGCTCACCATCCTTACCAGGCTCACCATTGTTTCCAGGTTCACCATCGTTTCCATTTTCTCCATCTTTACCGGTAGTAGGTATTTTATTGTTATCAACATCAGTCAACCATGCAGAATCGGCATCACCGAGCTTTATAGTCCAATAATATATACCGTCGGTATCTTTCTCCGCACCAATAAGAGGGGTGATGCCGTCGACACCGTTTATACCGTCAGCACCGTTCTTACCATCCTTGCCGTGATAGATGGTGATGGGCTTGCTTTTAGTGAAAGTGATAGTGTAACCCACTTCTACTGATCCTTCTACAATAGGAGTAACTCCGGTCACATAGTCATTCTGTTCCAATGCTGAAACCAGTCCCTGCAAGGCGCTGATCTGTGTATTGGTAGTGCTGCACCATGATTCCAGTTTTTCTACTCTCGATTTAAGGTCGTTCACATCGTTGCGCAAAGCAGTGTCGTCATAGTCATCTCCGCAACTGAAAAATGTTGTTGCCAAGAGGAGTGACATACCTAAATGTTTTAATTTTCCCATATTCTCTAGTTATTAATTAATAATGTAAATCGCTATCAGATCCCTAAGAAAAAAGAAGTGTTATAAATGCAATGATTATTTTAAGTTCGAAGTTATACAACCATTTCCCATTCATGCTTGAAATAGGTAAGTATGGTTCCGGGACTAAGATACTCACGACCGGGTGCCCGTGTCCGGCTGCGAAATCGGTAATGGGCGTGTATCACAAGGCAGGTCAGCCGGTAATTAAAATATTTATGGCAACGGTGTTGAAGATAGTCGAACAGACGGCAGATGCGCGTAAAGAAACTGAAGACTTCATTATAAGGAATAGTATGACGTTTATGATTACCTTTTTCGGCTTCTTCCAGTTCGTGAAGGGCATAGATGAGCTGATCAATATCATCTTTGGTATTTTGCATGGTACGGTTAAGACGTTCCTGTCTGATTGCCTGCATGGAAAGCTGCTCCTGTTTGTGCTTAAGACGCTCTTTTATGAATTTATTTTTTTGCTTCATTATACTTAAGTTGTCCGTTTGTATAGGCGAAAATTACTTCGTAAGTAACAGAAACTTGTTTTATGACAGAACAGAGCGCAGTTCTACCATAATCCTGATTATCAACAGATTATTTAAGTCAAGAAAGACAAATAGCAGTGTATTCCGCTTTATTCATTTCAAAGTGGGAAGAAAAAGTTATATGCGTTTTCATAACTCTTGCAACTAGTATGTATCCCTATCCTTGTTTTTTGCCTTGTGTCGAAACTTTTTTAGTGATCTAATGAAAATAACTTTGTAAATAATATATTTTTTATTAAAATTCTTATATCTTTGCAGCATCGATAACTCTCTGTTACTTACGAAGTAACAGCATCTTAAGCTTCATTCCACATTCTCTTTTCCCCTGTGATTATGTAATTATTAACGACTATATTTGCCCGATTAAGTTCCTCCCCTTCAAAACTCTTGAGATACGTCCGTGTGACTTCAAGTGAAGAATGTCCCAGTCCTTCGGAAATCACCTCTTCGGGAACCTGGCAATATTTGGCAAGTGTAGCCCAAGTGTGGCGTGATATATAGAATATAAAAACAAAACACAAGAAAAATGCAATTATTGCACAATATATCAATGTATATCAGGTTTTTATAAAAAGAATGTAGAATTGCATTTATTGTTGATTTTAGCCATCGATAGTCTTATTTACAGTTTTTATGTTACTATTTTGTTGTGCAAAAAAGCACCTGTTTTCGATTAAAATCACTATCTTTGTAGAAGAAGAAAATAAGCAATTCAAGTATATGGCTCGTACCAAGAAAATAGAATCAACCCCTGTACGCATCCGGTTCAAGGAACTGGAAAATGGAAACAAGTCTATCTATCTCGATATTTACTACGAGAAGAAGAGGCGGTATGAGTTTCTGAAATTGTACCTTATCCCAGAGAATTCCTCGGAAGCAAGAAAGCAAAACAAGCATACAATGAAAGCTGCTGATGCAATAAGGGCACAACGTATTCTTGAAATATCGAACAACAGAACACCCGTAACCATTTCAGAAAAGGCAAAGGTTTTACTGGTTGATTGGGTAAACGAGTATAAGAACAGAAGTATTCAACAAGGAAAGACATCATCAGAAAACCATGTGCATTCAGCCTTAAAACAATTGCGGAAATACAATGCCAAAGCTCGTTTGTGCGATGTGGATAAGGATTTCTTGGATGGCTTTGTTGAATTTATGAAAGGGCAAAAAGCAAGACGTACCAAAGCTCCTTTTGCCAAAAAGACCATATCCAATTATCTTGGGGTTATCATTACAGCCTTGAATATGGCAGTTGATGATGATGTGTTGTCTGTAAATCCCGGATTGGCTATTGACAGGAAAGCCATTTGCGGTGAAGAAACTCCACGCGAGTATCTGACTATTGATGAAGTCCGCAAGCTCATAGAGGCGGATGCACCAAGAGCAGATGTGAAAATTGCATTTTTGTTTTCCTGTTTCTGTGGATTACGGTTAAGTGATGTCCGTGCCTTGCAATGGAAAAAAATCATTGAAGATAACGGGAATATTCATATGGAGTTGCGACAAAAGAAAACTGGTCGGATGCTGTACTTGCCACTCAACAAGCAAGCGCAAGCCTATCTGCCTCACACTAAGAGAAGTGCTGAAGATTATGTATTTTCTCTGCCTTGCACTTCTACCATTGATTTACAGTTGAAGAAGTGGGCCAAAAATGCAGGAATCAATAAAAAACTGACCTATCACATGAGTCGGCATACTTTTGCAACAATGGAGCTTACCATGGGGGCAGATTTATACACAACTAGTCAGTTACTTGGTCATGCCGATGTGGAAACAACACAAGTTTATGCGAAAATCATAGATGCTAAAAAAGAAGCCGCTGTATTACTAATAGATTCTCTATTCTAATATTTATAGTCAAACAGAAATATATTGCAAATTTTGCATGTCGCAATTATCTGTGTATCAGTCATAGCAGAAAGAAATTTTTCGTAATTCAATTCTGTTTGACCACAACAATCTTATTTCTATTTTTAAATTATACAGTATGTATTGTTTAATTAAAAATACTGTGTATATTTGCATTTTGTAGAAACAGCCTCTTTATGTCTGTTTCTCAGAAAGCTATGTTATCCATTATTGTATAGTAACATTAATCAAGATAACAAAATGCAATTAATCTTTTCATGAATAATAGTACAACAAAGGTATATGGCACGTACGAAAAAGCAAGTTAAAGTAAAGGAACCTGTCCGTTTACGTTTTAATGAACTCAAAGATGGCAGGAAGTCCATCTATTTGGATATTTACTACAATGGCCGGAGAACTTACCAGTCATTGAAACTCTATCTTGTACCAGAAACGGATGTGTCGGCGCAAATCCAAAATGCCAACACACTCGCAATAGCCAATGCCATTAAGACCGAAAAAATTTTGGACCTGACCAACAAGATAGCAGGTATCACAGACCGTTCGTATAAAGCGAATATGCTTTTCACGGACTGGATGAAAGTTTATCGGCAAGATGTGGAAAAACGGGCTTCGGCATCTGCACTTATTTGGGTAGATCGGGTAACTAATGAATTGGAGAAGTACGACAACAGTGTTACCCTTGCAGAAATAGATAGGGATTATATTATGAGATTTCTCAGCCATTTACTAGATAGACCTGCACTCACACGTGACCATAACCAACTGGCCAAAAATACGGTTTTCCTCTACCTCGCTTATATACGGGCTGCACTGAATTATGCAGTTAAGGAGAACCTGCTCCAGTCAAGCCCATTCAAGAAAATCAAACGGGATATGCTTTCAGATTCGGAAGCCAAACGTGAATATCTTACAGTAGAGGAAGTAAAACGCCTTATTGCAACTCCTTGCCGCCGGGATGATATGAAGGCTGCATTCTTGTTTTCCTGTTTCTGCGGTTTGCGCATCATGGACATCAAAAACTTGTGTTGGAAACATATCAGTAAAAACGGGAATAGGTGGCAGGTAGAGATACGCCAGTATAAAACCGGCGCATTGTTGTATTTGCCATTGAACATGAATGCCCGGAAATGGATGCCGGAACAAGGGGATGCTTCTTCTGAAGACCGCGTATTTCCCAAGTTGAGTATTTGGTATAAAAGCATACTTCGCGATTGGGCCACAGATGCCGGAATAGAAAAAAAATCTCATTCCACGTGGCGAGGCATACGTTCGCAACGCTGGCCTTGACCGCAGGGGTTGACATCTATACGACAAGTCAATTATTGGGTCATGCCAATATCAGACACACTCAGAGGTACGCACAAATCATCAATTCTAAGAAAGACCATGCCGTCTCCCTTTTGGATGACGCATTTATCCAATAACTTAAAACAATAGATTTATGAAGCGTAACCGTAGAAATGATTGCCTTTTTTTAAAACAAGAGATTGGCAAACAAACCGCACAAAAGTGTCGGAAATGAACGTGATGAACTTTTTGCCTTGCTGAAGGAAGTCTCTTTTACTTATCGGAAGGAAGTTATCGGTGAGAGTAAATTGTATGAACTGTATGTGGAGGATTTTCTGAACGGTCATTATTATAGTGACCACCGGGATGCCGCCGGGAAAAACCGACATTGGAAAAACATCGGTATTCTCAGAGGAATACTGACAAAACGTAAAGACCTTGTGGAGCAATTCTTCTCCAATATACTTTTTGCTCCTAACCGCATGGATGAGTTGCTTCGTCTGTTCAACACGACGAAAGCATCCTCCGGTCTGAAAGAAGAACCGGATAAGCCACGCCCTGAAACGAACCTTCCTGCCTTGTCTTTGGGTAGCTTTTTGAATGACAATCAACTGAGCCTCATTGCGCATTGTGCTAATGAGGCTCAACTTTTCACTACCCCTGTGAATGCAGGCATATTGCGTTCTCTTTTGGAAGGCACGTTGCATCAGCCGTTGAAGTCTGCCAATAACCGGTTGGTAGCTTTTTTTTTCGACCGGTTATGTCACCACCGTCTCATTCTCGGACGTTGGGAACATCTGTTGGAACAGGCCGGTTCCATATTGGGTTCCAGAGACGGCCGTCCGCTCAAACACGGCCAGTATTCCAGTGCACTTAGTCTTGCCAAGAGCAATCCAAACAGTATGCAGGAGGTAATCAGCCAATGCGTACAAGCTGTCAGAGAAATGACAGAAAGAAACACAACGGATAACAAGTGACACAGAAAAGGATAACAGTTCGGATAACACTTCCGAACTGTTACTCTCCTTTTTACAAGCATTGAAAAACACATATCTACCTTTGCCCCGAAGCGATAAAGTTTCGGGGTATCACTCCCCCCATGTCTAACTCAAAAAAGAATACGAAATGAACCAACAAGAAGAAAGAAACTGTGTAGCGGTGTCCTGTTCATCGTGTTTCCTGAAGCTTAGTATGCTCCAGAAACAAACGGAGAAGATTGAAAATATGCTGTTTTGCATCAAGAAAACACTCAATTTCAAAGAAGCCTGCCTGTATATGGGGCTGTCAAAAAGCCAGTTGTACAAACTTGCCAAGAACGGGCATATCCCTCACTACAGACCGTCCGGCAAACTGCTATATTTTAACAAGCAGGAATTGGACGAATGGCTCTGCCGAAACCAGGTGGAAGAAACCGAAAAAAGCAGTCCAAAGGAGATGCCGGACAACATGAATGAATATGTTGAACCCAATAAACAATTTGCATCATGACAGAAACCGGATTCCTTGAAACACTTAAACGGGTAGAAGATGTGGCCGTCATTCTAACCCGAATGGAAGATATAAACGTAGTATTAGGCAAGATAACTACCATCGAAGCCTTCATTGACCGTTTTGGGACACTTGAAGCCTTGATTGAGCGTTTTGAAAGTGTAGAGAATCAGCTTTATTACTTGAAAGATATGCTGAACATTGATGAAGCCGCCAAATACCTGAATATCTCCAAAGGGCATATGTACCGGCTTACCTCCAACCGTGACATATCCTATACCAAGCCGAATGGCAAGAACATCTTCTTTGAAAGAAAGGAACTGGACGAATGGAAACGGCGCAACCCGGTTCCTTCACAAAGAGAACTGGAGAGGCAGGTGGCGATAATGACCGTCCATGACCACACCGATAAGTCTAACCATAAAAAGAAAGGGAGAAGACCATGACACCGACCAACCTGCTCCAGATAGGAAACGACATTGACCGTTCGGTTTATGAACAGATATTGCAATTCATCCGTCTGCGTGTTACCGAAACATACGTCTTTCCACCGGAAATCGTGCGTGTCGATGACATCACCATTGCAACGCTCGGAAATTTCAGTGCCTCAGTGGGAAAGCCCAAGAGCAAAAAGACCTTCAACATCACAGCTATCGTGGCTTCGGCCTTATCGGGCAAAAACGTATTGCGCTACAATGCGCATTTGCCGGAGGGTAAACACAAGGTGCTTTATGTAGATACGGAACAGAGCAAATGCCACTGCCACAAGGTGCTGGAACGCATCCTACGGCTGGCCGGGCTGCCTACTGACTGTGAAGCGGACAACCTTGAATTTTTCATGCTGCGGGAATACAGCCCCAAACAACGCCGACAGATTATCAACCATGCGTTGGCTTCCGACCCAGGTATCGGCTTTGTCGTCATTGACGGTATCCGTGACCTCCTGTATGACATCAACAGCCCCAGTGAGTCCGTTGATTTGATAAACGACCTCATGCGCTGGTCAAGTATGCACGACCTCCATATTCATACAGTATTACATCTGAACAAGGGAGATGACAATACAAGAGGGCATATCGGCACGGAACTGAACAACAAGGCGGAAACCATTCTGCAAATCACCAAGAGCCAGTTTGACGGTAATATCAGTGAAGTAAAAGCCATGCACATTCGTGAAAAGGAGTTTGAGCCGTTCGCTTTCCGCATCAATAACGATGCCTTGCCTGAACTGGTGGGAGAATACTCGTTTACACAAGAGCGTAAGGGCTTCTGCGAATCCATTTCCGATGCACAACACGCCCAGGCTCTCAGGCTGGCATTCAGCGAGGGGGACATAACCGGATACAGGCCGCTTATCAAAGCGCTCCAACAGGGATATATCGAAATCGGCTTCAAGCGTGGCCGGAACATCTGCATTGAACTGAACAAGTACCTGATGGGACGTGGCATTATCGTGAAACAGGATAAGAGCTACCATTACAATCCGAAGGTGCTGGAGTATAGCGGCTGTACCTCCGATAAAGAGGTTTAGTTTAACGTCGGTGTATATATAAGATAAACTTTATTAAACCCGAATAGAAACACAAAAGTTATTATGAACATAGCCCAGACCAAACAAATAGATATTGTGGACTTCTTGAAAGCAATCGGTTGTTTCCCTGCAAGGGAAACCGCTTGTGCGGCATGGTTCCGTGCCCCGTATAGGGAAGATATGACACCTTCATTCAAAGTCAATAAAAATCGGAATATCTGGTATGATTTCGATGCGCCCATATAGGCTACACAATAAATATCTCTATGGCAAGAGATTAGGTTAGAGTTCAACAGACCTATCCTCAACGACTTAGCTGGAGGAGAAATCCAAAGGTGACAAAAGCATGTCGGTAAAGTCATTAGTCAGCTAAATACCAAGCTGCGACTGCATGGCGAGAGGAAAAGACAGACACAAGGATGAAGCCTGATTGGTTGAACGATAGTTCTGCTGCACACGTACCAGCCCCGACGAAAGGTATTTGATTCACGTCGGGCTGAAGCACCCCATGTAAACCGAAATTACAATGGAGCAGGAGCTGGCTTCAGAGCAACCACAATAAGTGGAATAGGAACGTAAGTCGCATCCGACAGTCTGCCGAGCCAAACAGTTATTGTGAAAGCAAATGGGGATTCCCTAAATCAGAATGCCGTAAGGCTATGGGCATAGGACCCTGAATATCTGACATGGGAACGGAGCTTCCGTAGTAGTCCGAGCAAGGGAAAGTCTTGTACATGGCGAAGGGAAGCAGTTAGATAACTTAATACAAATAATGGAAAATGTGTGAGACATTATGAGAAGTCCTGAGCAAGTATTAAAAGCTTTAAACAAGCATGGTAAAGTTTCGGATTACAAGTTCGAAAGGCTGTACCGTATCTTATTCAATGAGGAGATGTTTCATGTTGCTTACCAGCGTATTTACGCCAAACCAGGCAATATGACACCCGGTACGGATGGGAAAACCATCAATCGGATGAGTCTTCAAAGAATAAACAAAGTCATTGCATCTTTGAGAGATGAGTCTTACAAGCCTAATCCGGCAAAAAGGATATACATACCCAAGAAAAACGGTAAGAAAAGACCGCTTGGAATTCCTTCCTTTGAGGACAAACTTGTACAGGAGGTGGTGCGCATGATTCTTGAAGCCGTCTATGAAGAGGTGTTTGCAAACACCTCACATGGATTCAGACCAAACAGAAGCTGCCATACCGCATTGACCCATATCCAAAAGACATTTACAGGTACAAAATGGTTTGTGGAAGGAGACATTAAAGGATTCTTCGACAACATAGACCACAATGTATTGATTGCAACTTTGCGGAAACGGATTGCCGATGATAGATTTCTAAGGCTTATCCGCAAGTTGTTGAATGCGGGATATATTGAAGACTGGAAGTTTCATAATACAAACAAGGGAACTCCACAAGGCGGTAATATCAGTCCTATACTGGCAAACATTTATCTTGATAATTTTGACAAGTATATGGAAGAATACGCCCTACGCTTCAATAAGGGAAAAGAAAGACACATCACCAAAGAATACAAGCAACTTAGCGATAAGATGCAACGCATCCTTAAAAGCATCAAGAACATACAGGATGCAGATGTCAGATTACAGCTTAGGGATGAGTATGAGAAACTGAGACGTGAAAGGCAAAAGATTGAGAGCAGAGACAGTATGGATGAAACATACAGAAGGCTTCGATACGTAAGATACGCAGATGATTTCCTCATTGGTGTTATCGGAAGCAAGGCAGAGTGCGTTAAAATCAAGTCGGACATTACCAAGTATATGGAAGAAAACCTCAAGCTGGAACTGTCACAGGAAAAGACATTGATAACAAACGCACAAAAGCCCGCGAAATTTCTTGGCTTCGATGTTTCAGTCCGTAAGTCTGATGCTATCAAGCGGGACAAGAACAATGTGCCAGCCCGTTATTACAACGGTAAGATAGTCCTAAAGGTCGCCATAGAAACGGTGCGGAACAAACTGGAAGAATACAGCGCCATCAGATACAAGGTAGAAAATGGCCGACAAGTTTGGTTTGCAAAGTTCAGAGGCAATCTTATGAAGAAGAAAATCGAGGACATAGTGGCGGCATATAACTCTGAAATCAGAGGGTTCTACAACTACTACTGCATTGCCAACAACGTGGCATACGCGCTCTCAAAGTTTGGATACATCATGGAGTACAGTATGTACCATACCATTGCAGGAAAAACCAATAGCACTGTAAGCAAAGTCATTGACAAATATAAGGTTGGGAATGACATTATAGTGCCATATCAGGATGCAAAAGGTAAATTACGGTACAGGAAATTCTATAATGAGGGATTCAAACGTAAACCACCAATGTACTATACGGAGGTAAACGACTTATCCTACACAATCG
>ULWK01062347.1_pt1 | contig 12508 bp, 15 predicted proteins | sample 1960281 | NCBI WGS metagenome assembly ULWK01 (sample SAMEA4835810, study PRJEB28245) | human gut metagenome | biome: gut microbiome; material: fecal sample | place: Denmark | collected 2008 | reverse complement strand
AATGGCTGCGCGACGAGCTGGGGCTGATCGGCACCTCGCATGAGTGCGACCTTCTTGCCGAGAGCGTGCCGGACGCGGGAGGTGTCTATCTCGTGCCCGCCTTCACCGGCCTCGGCGCGCCGTACTGGGATATGTACGCGCGCGGCTGCATCGTCGGCGTGACGCGCGGGACGACGCGCGCCCACATTGCCCGCGCGGTGCTCGAGGCCATCGCCTTCGAGGTGACCGACCTGATGAACGCCATGCGGCAGGACGCGGGCTGCGAGATCACCGTGCTGCGCGTGGACGGCGGGGCGAGCGTAAGCGACGTGATGCTTCGCTTCCAGTCCGACCTGCTGCGCATCCCGGTGGACCGCCCGAAAATGGTGGAAACGACCGCCTTCGGCGCGGCGGCGCTGGCGGGCCTTGCCGTCGGCTTCTGGCAGAGCACGGACGAGGTGCGCGCCCTGCGCGTGAGCGACCGCGTGTTCTCCCCCGAGCGGGCGCAGGCCGAGTGCGATGAAAAATACCGGCTGTGGAAGCGCGCGGTGAGCTGCGCCTGCGGCTGGATCGAAAAGGCATGAAATGTGCCGAACGATTCGGATAACGGACACAAAATATTTACATTCTCGTACATTTCTCCGCTTGCAAGCGCGAGGGTGTGCGCGTATAATAGGGGCAACAGGAAAACCCCGCATAATAGAAAGGAGAAGAAGATCATGGCATTTTTTGAGGATCTGAGCAGGAAGGTACAGGACGTCGCGTTTGCCGCGGCCGAAAAGGGCAAGGAGGTCGCCGCCATCGCCAGCGAGAAGGCGCAGGACGCCGCCGACACCGTCAAGACCAACGTCGCCATCGCCGGCGAGCAGCGCGCCATTGAGAAGAACTACCGCGCCATCGGCGAGTGGTATGTTTCCGAGCTCAAGGGCGAGGCTCCCGAGGCGGTCGCCGACATCGTCGCCGCCATCCGCGCCAGCCAGGCGAAGATCGCCGCGCTGCAGGGCGAGGACGCGCCCGTCGAGGCCGAATGTGCCGACGTCACCGAGGCCGCTCCCGCCGAAGCGCCGGTCGAGGCGCCCGCTGAAGCGCCTGCCGAGGCTCCCGTTCAGGAGTAAGCGCACCGCACATAAAAAAGGAACGCAGCTGCACAGCAGCCGCGTTCCTTTTTTATGTCTTCTTACGCGAGGAAGCCCTTGAGGATGGTATCCTCCGCCTCCTCGGCGGTCAGGCCAAGGGTCTGGAGCTTGAGGAGCTGGTCGCCGGCGATCTTGCCGATGGCGGCCTCGTGAATGAGCTGGGCGTCCGTGGAGTTCGCCGCGATCTCGGGAATGGAGCGGATCTTCGCGCTGCCCATGATGATGGAGTCGCACTGCACATGACCGAAGCACTTCGCGTTGCCGACCATGCGGGGATAGAAGAGCTGGCTGGACTCGTCCTGCGCGACGGAGCGGGAAATGACGCGCCCGCGGGAATTTTCGCCGTCGAGCACGATCTCCATGTCGCTCGTGGCCTCCTGATGGCCGTGGGTGAGCAGGCGCTCGGTGACGACGCCCTCGGCATCCTTGCCGCAGACGATCTTCGTGTAGCGCTTGGTGGAGTCGATGCCGCGGATCTGCACGGTGTCCATCTGGATGCTCGCGCCCTCCTCCAGATACACGATGGTCTGGGGATTCATAACGTTTTTGCCGTTGCCGTCTCCCTCGCCGTAATGCTTCTCGGAGTAGTGGACATGGGAATTTTTGCCGACGTAGAAGGTGTGTACGCCGTCATGGCGGCTCTCGTCGCAGCCGGAGTTGTGGATGCCGCAGCCGGCGACGATGTCCACGTCGCAGTCCTCGCCGATGTAGAAGTCGTTGTAGACCATCTCGGAAAGGCCGGTCTTGCTGATGATGACGGGGATGTGGCACTGCTCGCCCTTTGTGCCGGGCTTGATGCGGATGATGATGCCGCTCTTGCCCTCCGGCTGGGGGACGATCTCAATATGCTCGGTGGACTGGCGGGCCTCGCAGCCGCTGTCCTTACGGATGTTGAACGCGCCGACGGGCTTGCCCGTGAGGTCGGCGATCTTTTCCAGAAGGCGGGAGTCGATATCGGTCAACATAGTCTCGTCTCTCCTTTCTCAGCGGTTCAGCACGGGGCAGGAGCCGAGTGTATCGGCCATGATGAGGGGGAAGACCTCCTCGGTCGTGCCGCGGTGCCTGATCTCGCCGCCGCCGACCACGATGATCTCGTCGGCGAGCTGAATGATGCGCTCCTGATGGGAAATGATGATCATGCTCGCCGTGTGCTCACGGTGGAGCTGCTCAAAGGTCTCGGTCAGGCGGGCGAAGCTCCACAGGTCGATGCCGGCCTCGGGCTCGTCGAAGATCATCAGCGCGGAATGACGCGCGAGCAGCGTCGCGATCTCGATGCGCTTGACCTCGCCGCCCGAGAGGGAGACGTCCACTTCGCGGTCGAGATAGTCGTTCGCGCATAGGCCGACCTGCGTGAGGTAGCGGCAGCACTTGTCCTTGCTGAGCTTGCTGTCGCCGCTGGCGATGGTGAGCAGGTCGCGCACGGTGATGCCCTTGAAGCGCGGGGGCTGCTGGAAGCCGTAGCTGATGCCGCGCTTCGCGCGCGCCGTGATGTCGAGGGCGGTGATGTCCTCGCCGTTCCAGAGGATCTGACCGCTCGTCGGCGTGACGAGGCCCATGATGACCTTGGCGAGCGTCGTTTTGCCGCCGCCGTTGGGGCCGGTAAAGACGATGAGCTTGCCGTCGGGAATGGTGACGCTGATGTCCTTCAAAATGGTCTGCTCACCGGTCTCCGGCGTGGAGACGGTGTAGCATATGTTCTTGAGCTCTAACATGAAAGTTCCTCCTGCTTGCCCTGGAGTTTATCTGAAGTATACCGCTTTCCGGAGAAACAGAAAGTTGCAAATGCCACATTTTGCCGCTTTCTCCGCAAAAAATCACCCGGAATATCAAAACGCTATATAGTTTACCAGCTTTTGCAAAAAAAATCAATGAAAAGTGACGAGCCCGCCCCGCATGGCAGCCCCGATAATTGAGTTACACACCAAGAGATTGGTCGTGTAGCTCAATTTTTTATGCCGGTAAGGAGGTGAACGCATTGGCAGACTACGCTTTCCGCTCTTATGAGGAGCGGCAGAAAATCCAGGAGATGGTTGAGGCAGGCCTAGGCGCCAAAGACATTGCCGCCTCTCTTGGCATCTCTCCCTCCGCAGTCTATGCGGAGCTGAGGCGTGGCCGGGACGGCACAAGGCTCCCTGACAAGCGCCTGGGCTACAACGCCGAACTTGCCCAGCTCAGTGTCCAGCAGGGCCTTGAGCGGAGAGGCCGCCGAACTGCCGGGGCATGACATCCCGCACCTATTAAAACCAAGGAGGACAAAACCGTGAGCAACAACCCCATTGTGCTGAAAAGCAACCGGCTTTCTGATGAGTGCATCGGAACTGTCCGGCTGACCCCAGAGGCGGAGAAAGTGGTCCGCCGTCTGAGGGCAAAGACCGCTCTGCCCATCCGGCAGATTGTATCTGAAATTATCGTCCAGGCCGAAAACCTCATCGACATTGAGGGGCCGGAGGACACTGAGGAGGATTGACCAATGAAAACTGCTATTTCTAATGTGGCCCCCGGCCAGGTGGTCAAGTTTCATGGGGAGCCCTGCATTGTGCTGGAGCACCGCACGGCTGGCACCCTGCTGGTGACCGCCGCCCAGATCAAGAGCTCTTTTGGCTCCACCAACAACTTTGCCGTCAGCTCTTTCCGTGAACACCTCAACGGTGCCTTTGCGGATGCCCTGACTGAGGGACACGCTGATGAACTCATCACCCGTGAGGTTGACCTCACTGCCCTCAACGGCTCCAAGGAGTACGGGAGCTGTGAGTGCAAGGTGGCCCCACTGACCTTTGATGAAATCCGCCGTTTCCACGGTCTGCTGCCCAAGCCTGAGAGCTGGGAGTGGAGCGCCACGCCCTGGAGCACCCCCTGCGTGGATGAGGATGATACCTGGGTCATGGACTTGAACACCAATGGCAATGTCGACAGCAACTACTGCTCCAACACCTACGGGTCCCGCCCCGCTTTCCTCATCCCCTCCCAGTATGCCGTGGAGGTTGACGGCGGCCTGGACCGGTACACCACCAATGAGCTGATTGCGGAAATCAACCGCCGCATGAACGGTTAAGGTGAGCGCCATGACCACCAGTGAGCCCAATGCCCGCCGGTATTCCCGGCGGTGCCGCCAGCGCCGCATAGCCCGGAGGCGCAACGCCATGGTCATCATGGCCATTCTGGCCGTCCTTGCCACTGTGTTTGCCCTTGGCTATGCCAGCGGATGCAGTGCCCACCAGACGGACGATGAGGTCAAGACCCCTGAGCCTGTGGTGACGGTGGAAACCGTCACCCCTCCAGCCCCGGAACAGAGCCCCGTGGAGCCCTCTGCACCACCAGAGGAAACCACGGAGCCTGCCCGCCACCGTGATGACATCGTGAGTGAGGGGCGGCTCCTCAGCTACGAACTCCAGGAAGTCATGCAGGACTGCTGTGAGCACTATGAGGTGCCCTATGCTCTGGCCCTTGCCATCGCAGAGGTTGAAACCCACTTTGACCCCGATGCCGTCAGCGCCACTGGTGACTATGGCCTCATGCAGATCAACTCTGTCAATCACGAGTGGCTTTTGGAAAAAGGCCTTGACCCCATGACCCATGCCGGGAACATTGAGGCCGGTATCTATATCATCTCCCAGTATCTCCAGAGCTACGGAGAGCCAGAGCTTGCGCTGATGGCCTACAACTGCGGGCCCGGCGGCGCAAGAAAGCTGTGGGATGCAGGTACATACCAGACCGACTACTCCCGCAAGGTTATGACCGCTTTTGAATACTGGACAAGCGTGTTGGAGGTTGACTGAAATGCCCTACTATAAGACCTGCCCTGACTGCGGAGCCCACCTTGACCCCGGTGAGCGCTGCGACTGTAAAGATGATACCAAGGAGGATTGTACCAATGTTGGAAATGAAAATCAAGATTGAGGCGGATGCTGCCGTCCTCAAGGCCATTGACAAGCTGACCACGGCGCTGGAAAAGAACGCCGTCAACATCTCCGTGCTCCAGGACACTCCCACTCCCGTGGCTCCTGTGGCCGCCCCTGTCACCCATGCCCCGGTGCCGCCGGTCACCATGCCGCCCGCTACTGTGGTCCCTACCCAGCCCACCCCTGCGCCTGTGGCAACCCCTACCCCTGCACCGGCTCCTGCGGCACCTGCCCAGACTGTGGCCCCTACTAACCCCGCTCCCACTGTTCCCGTGACCACGGCCCCCACCTACACCCTTGACCAGATCGCCAAGGCCGGTGCCAACCTGGTGGATGCGGGCAAGATGGAGCAACTGCTGGCTCTGCTGGCCAAGTATGGCGTGCAGGCCGTCACCCAGCTCCAGCCGGACCAGTACGGTGTCTTTGCCACCGAACTGCGGACGCTGGGCGCACAGCTCTAAGGAGGTGCCCTATGCCTCCCGAAAAGCACGCCCTGCTTTCTGCCTCATCGGCATCCCGCTGGCTGAAATGCACGGCGGCCCCCCGCTTTGAGGAGCACCTGCCGGAGCGCACCAGCGAATATGCGGAGGAGGGCCGCCTGGCCCATTCCATCTGTGAGCTCAAGACCCTCAAGAAATTCACTGTGATGACCTCCCGCACCTACACCACCCGCCTCAATAAGCTCAAAAAGGACCCACTCTACTCTGAGGAAATGGACAAGACCAGTGACCTCTACATTGAGCACCTGACTGAGCAGGCCATGCTCTATGACAGCACGCCCACTGTGGCGGCGGAGGTGCAAGTGGACTTTGGGGAGTATGTCCCGGAGGGCTTTGGCACCTGTGACAATGTGATGATTGGCGGAGACACCCTCAGCATCACGGACTACAAGCACGGCAAGGGTGTCCCGGTGTCTGCCGTTGGCAACCCGCAGATGCGGCTCTACGCTCTGGGCGCTCTCAAGCGCTATGCCCCCGTGTTCGGTGATGCCATCAAGCAGGTCCGCATGTCCATTGACCAGCCCCGCCTTGACAGCTACACCACCGACACTATCACCGTGGAGGAGCTGATGGCCTGGGGCGAGAGTATCAAGCCCATTGCACAAAAGGCTTTCTCCGGGCTGGGTGAGTTTGCCCCCGGTGACCATTGCCGTTTTTGCCGTGGCAAGGCTCAGTGCCGTGCCCGTGCCAACACCAACACGGCGCTGGAGGACTTCAAGGACTGCGTGCCTGCCGCCTCCGTTCCGCCTGATGCTATGGTCCCCCAGGAGTTTTCCCACATCGGCCCGCATGGGAATGAGGTGCATCCGCTCCTCTCTGATGCGGAGATCGGTGACCTCCTCATCCGTGGCAAGGAGCTGGTGGCCTGGTACAAGGACTTGGAGGAATACGCCACCAAGGCCCTGCTGGACGGCAAGCCCATTGAGGGCTGGAAACTGGTAGCTGGCCGGAGCATCCGCACCTTTACGGACCAGGATGCCGCCATCCAAGCCGCCATTGCCGCCGGATATGATGAGGCCCTGCTCTATGACCGCAAGCCCAAGACGCTCTCTGAGATGGAGAAACTGATGGGCAAGGCGGAGTTTGCTGAGAAAATCGGCGGCTATGTGACCAAGCCCCTGGGCAAGCCCACGCTGGCCCTCAGCACGGACAAGCGTGAGGCCTACAACCCCGCCGCCGCTGACTTTGCCGGGGTGCCCGCCAGTGAGTAAGTATCAGACCTGCGCCCATTCTGCCCCTTGGCAACCTCCCATCCCGCTGGATGATGAGGAAAAGGGCTACCCCGTGGGCCGTTTCTGCAAGCACGCTTGTGGCAGTATGGCTGTCATCCGTGACCCGGAGGTCTGCGAGAGCTGCACACAGTACACAGACCCCGCCAAGCTCATCACCATCAACACCGGGGACTACCACGCAGACATCTATTTTGACCGGCTGGAGGACATGCCCCTCTCCAACATCCGCAAGGTTTTCAAGTTGCTCCTGGCGGACCCGTGGAGCAATGAGGGAGCCATCCGTCAGATGGCCCTCTACCTGGATGCCGCCGTGATTGAAAGCAAAGAGGCCTGGAAACAGGCCAGTATTGAGTATCAGAACGGCTGGCGCAATGTGTTCAATAAGAAAAGCCGCCTAAAAGAGGACCGCCAAAAGCTCCGGGAAAACAACCGGCTGACCGCTGCCGTAAAGCGGAGCAAAGCCCGGCATGAGCGCTGGGTGAAACTTCAAACCTGCTGGGCTGAGGCCCAGCCTGATGCAAACACCAGAGTGTAATTTAACTGTAAAGGAGATCAAAGATTATGTATCAGAATGATGCCATGAAAGTCCTGACTGGTGAGGTCCGCCTCTCCTATGCCAACCTGACCACCCCCAAAGCCGCCCAGCAGGGCGGTGAGCCCAAGTATTCCGTCACCCTGCTCATCCCCAAGAGCGATGCCGCCACCAAGGCTGACATTGACGCTGCCATCCAGGCCGCCGCCAATGAGGCCATGGCCAAGGTGTGGAACGGTGCCCGCCCGCCCATGCTCAAGGTGCCCATCTACGATGGTGACGGCGTGCGCCCCTCCGGTGTTCCCTTTGGCGATGAGTGCAAGGGCCATTGGGTGATGACCGCCTCTACCAAGAACAAGCCCCAGGTGGTGGGCATCGACAACATCAACTGCGAACTGTCCCCGGCGGACATTTACAGCGGCATGTATGGCCGTGTCACCGTCCGTTTCTTCGGCTACTCCAACAGCGGCAACAAGGGCATTGGCTGCGGTCTGGGCAATGTTCTCAAGACCCGTGACGGGGAGCCCCTGAGCGGCCAGGCCTCCGCTGCCTCTGACTTCGCCGGGCTGGGCGGCACTCCTGCGGCCACTCCCGCCTACGGTGCGGCGATGCCCGCAACCCCCGGTGCCTACGGTGTCCAGCCTGCGGCTCCCGCTGCCCCTGCCGCTCAGGTGCCTTGGGCCACCACCGGCGGCATCAATCCCATCACCGGCCAGCCCATGTGATAAGGAGGAGCGACTGATGAACACCAGATTTGATGGCCAGCTCTGGATTGGAGCCTTTGGCGTGACCCTTGAGGTCAAAGAGATGGAAACCGGCCACCTGCTCAACACGGTCAAGATGCTTTTGCAGAAACCCGCCCGTGTGCAGGCCATGCTTGTGGCCGACATTGAGAACGCCACCTTTGCGGAGCCCCAGGCGTGGACCGCCAACCGCAAGGAGGACATCCGTAAGGTGTCCGTCCACAACATCACCAGCCTCTCCGCTGAGGAGCTGGTGGAGTATGTCAAGGGCACCACGCTTTTCAATGCCATGCTGGCGGAGCTGGAGGCCCGTGGCGTGAACACGGAGAACATCATGCAGCTCTACACTACGGATGAGGCTTTCCGCAACTAAGAAAGGATGACACCATGCACCATCTCAGCATTGACCTTGAAACCTATTCAAGCGTGCCGATTGCTAAGGCCGGGGCGCAAAAGTACATCTCCAGCCCGGACTTTGAAATCCTGCTCTTTGCGTACAGTGTGGATGGTGCGCCTGTTGAGATCATTGACCTGGCACGGGGGGAGCGCCTCCCCCCGTGGCTGGTCCAGGCCATCACCTCCCCGGAGTACATCAAGCACGCATACAACGCCCCCTTTGAGTGGGGCTGCCTGTCCAAGTTTTTGGGCACCCTGCCGCCGGACCAATGGCGCTGCACCATGTTCCACGGCCTCTATTGTGGCTACACAGCAGGCCTGGATGCCACTGGCAAGGCCCTGGGGCTTGCTGAGGACAAGCGCAAGCTCAACACCGGCAAGGCACTCATCCGTTATTTCTGTGTCCCCTGCGCCCCTACAAAGGCCAATGGTGGCCGCACCCGCAACCTGCCTCAGCATGACACCGACAAGTGGGAGCTGTTCAAAGAATACTGCCGCCAGGATGTTGTGACTGAGATGGAGATTGAGCGGCGGCTCTCCGCTTTCCCGGTGCCGGACTTCGTGCAAAAGCAATGGGAAACGGACCTCATCATCAATGCCCGTGGCGTGGCCGTGGACATGGACCTGGTGAGCGGTGCCCTCTATCTGGGCAATGTGACCCGCCAAAACCTCACCCAGGAGGCTATGAAAATCTCCAAGCTGGACAACCCCAACAGCGTGGCACAGCTCACGCAATGGCTCCAGGAGGCCATGGGAGAGGAGCTTGCGGACCTCCGCAAGGACACCGTGGCCCGCCTGCTGGGCAAGGAGGACAACAGCCCCCAGGTCCAGCGGATGCTTGAGATACGCCAAGAGCTGGGCAAGACCAGCACCAAAAAGTATGACGCTATTGAGGCCGCTGTGTGCCCGGATGGCCGTGTCCGTGGGCTGCTCCAATTCTATGGAGCGAACAGGACGGGGCGCTGGGCAGGCCGCCTGGTGCAGGTCCAGAACTTGCCCCGCACCTACACAGAGCCGCTGCCGTTGGCCCGTGAGCTGGTGGAGCACCGCAAGCTGGATGCCCTCCGGCTGATCTATGGCTCCGTGCCTGACACCCTCAGCCAGCTCATCCGCACCGCCTTTGTGGCCCCGGAGGGGCATGTCCTCATTGACGCTGACTTTTCGGCCATTGAGGCCCGTGTCATCTCCTGGCTGGCCGGTGAGCAATGGCGGCTGGAGGTGTTCCGCACCCACGGAAAAATCTATGAGGCCTCCGCCTCTCAGATGTTCGGCGTGCCCATTGAGCTCATCAAAAAGGGCAATCCAGAGTATGCACTCCGGCAAAAGGGCAAGGTGGCAGAGCTGGCCCTGGGCTACCAGGGCAGCACCGGCGCACTCATCAACATGGGAGCCTTGGACATGGGCATCCCGGAGGAGGACCTGCCGGACATCGTGAGCCGCTGGCGTGAGGCCAACAAGCGCATCCGTGACCTGTGGTATTCCATGGACAATGCCGCCGTGCAGGTCATCACCCAGGGCGGCAGTGTGGGCATCAACGGCCTGCTGCTGGCCCGTGAGTATGACTACAACCAGGGCACCGACTGTTTCACCATTCAGCTCCCCTCTGGCCGCAAGCTCTACTATGTGAGCCCCGGCATTGGTGAAAACCAATGGGGCAATCCCTCCATCTCCTACATGGGCATGGACCAGAAAACCAAACGGTGGAAACGCATCGAAACCTACGGCGGCAAGCTGGTGGAAAACTGCGTCCAGGCCATTGCCCGTGACTGCCTGGCGGACACCATTGAGCGCCTTGAGGCCGCTGGCCTGCCGGTAGTGTTCCACATCCATGACGAGGTGGTCATTGATACGGCCCCCTGGAGCGATGATGACACCATGCTGGACACGGTGGTCAACATCATGCGCCAGCCCATCCCGTGGGCTGCTGATCTGCCGCTCAACGCTGATGGCTGGGTGGGCACATTTTTCAAGAAAGACTAAATAACTGACGAGCCCCCCCCCCCGCTACCAATGCGGTGGTGGGCTGAGGGAGGCTTTTATGCAAATCCTTGTTGCCTGCGAGGAAAGCCAGGCGGTCACCATAGCTTTGCGAAAGCTGGGCCATGAGGCATACAGTTGTGACCTCATCCCATGCTCCGGCGGCCACCCTGAGTGGCACATTCAGCAAGATGTGCTCCCTCTGCTCAACGGCTACTGCTTTTTCAAGACCTGTGACGGCTCCGCACATTATGTACTGGGGCGGTGGGACATGCTCATTGCTTTCCCGCCGTGCACCTATCTGACCAACGCCAGCGCCGTCCGCATGAGGGTAAAGGGTGAGATTGTGGCGGAGCGATACGCCAAAGCAATGGAGGCCAAGGCTTTCTTTATGAGCTTTCTGAGCGCCGACTGTGCAAAGATCGCCGTGGAAAACCCCACTCCTTTGAAAATCGTGGAGCTACCGCCCTACACCCAAGCAATACAGCCGTGGCAGTTTGGGCACCCGTACACAAAGCGGACATGCCTGTGGCTCAAAGAGCTGCCCCTGCTGGTCCCCACCGAAATCATCACGGAGGGTGTCACCCCATGGGTAAATGGCGGATGCAAAGACGCACATGGGAACTACCGGCGCTTTCAAGGCCGCAGAGAACGGGACCCCATCAACAGGGCAAAAACTTTCCCCGGCATAGCTGCCGCAATGGCAGAACAATGGGCCGGGCCCGTGACTACTTAATAATCAGCCCCCCCCCCGCTGTTTGCGGAGGCGGGGCGTGGGAGGCACACATGAAATACATTGCATCGTGCTCCTTTGGCAAGGACAGCCTGGCCATGGTGCTCATGCTCATAGAGCGTGGTCTGCCGCTGGATGAGGTGGTCTTTTATGACACCGGGATGGAGTTTCAAGCCATCTATGACCTGCGGGATGATATGCTCCCGATATTCCAGCAGCACGGCATCAAATACACAACACTATACCCGGACAACCCTTTTCTCTATGACATGCTGGAGCGTCCCGTCAAGGGGCGTGAGCGGCGTGGGTATGGCTGGTGTGGCGGCCTGTGCCGCTGGGGCACCACCTGCAAGCTGCGGACCATTGACCAGTATGCAGAGCGCCAGGGCGCAAAGGTCTATGTGGGCATCGCCGCAGATGAAACGCCCAGGCTCCAAAAAGAGCGCAAGCCCTACAAGCTCTTTCCGCTTGCGGAGTTTGGCATGACTGAGGCGGACTGCCTGCAATATTGCTACTCCGCCGGATATTTCTGGCTGGAGGGCTCCATCCGGCTCTATGACATTCTGGACCGTGTTTCCTGCTGGTGCTGTTGCAACAAAAACCTCAAGGAGCTCAGAAACATCCGCCAGTATCTCCCGGAGTATTGGGAAAAGCTGAAACACCTACAAGCCCAGTTAGAGCGCCCCATGAAAGGCTTTTACAAAGGCCAGCCCCGTGGCGTGTTTGAACTGGATGAACGCTTTGCAAGAGAGGACCGTGACACATGAAAATCATTAACCCCTATACCGAAATCCTCACCCCGCTGGATGGCCAGGCTATCCTCCAGCACATTGAGCTGTGCGGGCGGGTCTGCTACAAGTCTGAGGACAAAATCACCGACACCAGCGCCGCCAAGTTTGTGGCGGGCATTATCAAGCGTGGCCATGAGGCCGTCCTGGAACACTTTGACATCACCGTCAAGTTTGTGTGTGACCGGGGCGTGTCCCATGAAATTGTCCGGCACCGCATGGCCTCCTACTGCCAGGAGAGCACCCGCTACTGCAACTATTCCAAGGATGTCTTTGGTAGTGAAATCACCGTCATCCGCCCCTCTTTCCTGACGGAGGGCACACCGGGCTGGCAGTATTGGAAAGTGGCTTGCAGGATGGCTGAAAAGTCATATTTTGAGCTGCTGGACTGGGGCTGCACTCCGCAAGAGGCCCGTGCCGTCCTGCCCACTTGCCTCAAGACTGAGGTGGTGATGACGGCCAACCTGCGGGAATGGCGGCATTTCTTCAAGCTGCGGACCGCACCGGCGGCGCACCCGCAGATGCGTGAGGTGGCCATCCCGCTGCTCCACCAGATGCGCTCTCAAGTGCCGGTCATCTTTGATGACATTGAG
>ULWK01036996.1_pt1 | contig 12566 bp, 3 predicted proteins | sample 1960281 | NCBI WGS metagenome assembly ULWK01 (sample SAMEA4835810, study PRJEB28245) | human gut metagenome | biome: gut microbiome; material: fecal sample | place: Denmark | collected 2008 | reverse complement strand
ATTTTATTTTTTGTTCAAGTTGATTATACAATCTACCAAAAAAGATTAGCACACACTAATAACGAAAGGAAAATTTTGCAATCAAAATGCCCAAAAATTCCCTCTCATTAAGTGTGTCTAATCTCGTAGACCCTTAATATGTACAATCAGTCAGTACCCTGGCTTAAGATCATTGCCACTTTATCCCTTGGTAAGAGGTTTAAGCAACAGCTTAACGACAAAGCAGCTCTCTTTCACAGTTGCGGAACAGCGTCGAAATCACATCAGACTTCCCTGTTAAGAAGATATCCGGCAAAATATCCTCACCTGATCGTCTATAATTATATAATTTAATAACAAAGCAGTAGTAATTTTTTCCTTTTGTAAAGAATGTTTTTTCTCAGGGGTGTATTACTTACATTTTTCTGTTATTGGTATTTTTTATCATATAGAGTTTACCATAATCAATCTATTGCGTCAAGTGAAATTTGAAGATATTGTAAATTAAATCACTGCAAGAAGCATAACGCCATAAACATCAACTCGCAGTAACACATCAAGCAAATTATCTGTAAACTGCTTCTATTAATTATATTTAAAAGCAAAGCAGCCATCCGCCTTACAACGGATAACTGCTTCGCTTTTCTGATGATTTTTACTTTTGCCGCGGCGCTGTCGTGAAGCGCCGCAGCCGGTTTATAAAAGAAGGGGAAATAATCTGTTAAAAGATTAGAACTCGAAGCGCAGACCGGCACTTGCCTTCCACTTACGCTCGAAGTCTCCGCCAAAGTCCTTAGCAAAGTCTGCATAGATATGGCAGTTGTCGCTCATGTCATAGCTGCCGCCAATGCTCATCTCCATCCAGGTATCCTTGCCGTCAAAGCTGGTGTGCTTGGTGCCGCCGTCCTTAGCGAAATAGCTTGCGCTGATGTCGCCGTTGAATTCATGTGCACCATACAGGCCAACGTATACGCGGCCTTTTTCGCTCTTAGCGCCTGCTTCCACACCGAAGCGTGCTACCAGGCTGCTGTATGCGTCCTGGTCAATTCTCATGCTGTCGTTCGGAGTATGCGCAGTGTAGTCCTTAGCGCCTACCTGAGACCAGGTCAGCTGTGCCTTCTGGGTGAAGTAGCTTGCCTCAGTGCCGAAGGTCTTGCCATATTCCATGGTCAGGCCATATGCGTTGGCTTTGTAATCGCCATGCAGCTTCAGAGTGCGGATTTCGTTGTAAACGTCGTATTCGTTTTCAACACGGCCTGCTTTAGCTGCTACACGCAGATAGGACTGGTCATCAAAGCTCTTCACGCCGTATACGCCCAAGCTGTAGAGCTGGTTATCGCCCTTGCCGCCCAGCAGGTAGTTGGAATCGCCGTCACGGTAATCAAAGGCTACACCTGCATGCCAGCTGTTTGCCAGAGCTTTGTCATAACCAACCTGTACTCCGCGGTAGGTGTTGTCATCTTTAACACCCTTAACATCGGAGCTTGTCTTGCCGCCCAGTGCCTTAGCGAAGATGCCGTCTGCATCTGCCAGGTCCGCACCGATGTAGGTGTCCTGCATGTTGTCACGCCAGCTGTGCATGGAGGTGGTTGCAGCGCTTCTTACGCCCTTCATTACCAGGGTTTCATAGTCGCCGTTGTAAATTTCGCCCCATTTTATGCTGCTGGGATCAAATTTGCCTATACCGGTTGTTTCATCCCACTTCATGGCACCTGTCTTGCCGGCAGAAGTCAAACCTTCGGCAATTCTTACCTTACCCTTCAGGTTAGCGCCATTTGCTGCATGGTCGGTATACTGAACCTTTTCTGCCAATACTTTCAATACTGCTTCAACCTCAGCCTGACTGTTAATATTGATATTATTGCTGTCGGTGAACAGAATTACACCAGAGCATTCTTTAGCATTACTGATAACAGTATTGCCGGATTTGAAGTCTTGTGCTTCGCTGCCTTTATTATCGTGATTATAGATAATGGTTTCCCAACCGCTGTAATCAGCAATTTGGAGAGCCTTGCTTCTCTTAGTCATGTTCAGGTAACCGGTTTCAGCTTCGGTTTTACCGCCATTAATGGTCAACCCTTTTGCAGGAGCTGCAGCCGGAGCTTTTGCAATTCTCAGCAAGGACATGCCTGCAGCTTCCTCGCCGTCGGTCAGGTTCCAGGTTGCACCGTTTGCCAGGCTCAGTGCAATGCTGCTGTTGCCATCAACATTGTAGCCGCCGTTCAGTACGGAGTTCTTTTCGATCAGGCTGATTACTACACTGCCACCGTTCGCTGCATTGATATCGCCGGTAATAGTGCTGCTTGCGTTGCCGCTGTCTACGGTAATGTTGCCGCCGTCAGCATTAATGCTGCCGTTGATGGTCAGTGCGCTGTTGTTGCCGTTAACATTTACGTTAGCGTTTTCACCTGCGTTGATTGCCGCATCGGTGCCGCTGATAACAGTGCTGCCGTTCAGGGTTACGTTGCCGTTTTCAGCGTTGATACCGGTTTCACCCTTCAGCTCGAGCTTAGCCTTGGTGGTGTCGATTACGATGTCTTTAGCAGTTGCATTTACTGCCGCGCCTTCTTTAACCTCGATAACGGTCGGATCCTGAGTGAATACATAGGAGCCGTCTTCCTTCAGAATGCCGTCTTTTTTGTATTCATAGTCAGTCTTAGCATCGCCGGTAATACCGCTGTTTAGCTTGCTGCTCTCAGGAGTCTGGGTATCGGGATAGGTGAGACCCGGAGCAATGGAGCCATCCTTTAAGCTGCCCTTGCCGTCCTTGCTGCTGAAGGAGATATCGCCGGTCTGCATAGCCTTGCTGCTTGCGGTCAGGCCGTCGGCAATCTTCACATAACCTGTCAGGTTATTTTCGCCGTTTACGAAATTGCTGTAGGTAAGCTTGCCTGCCAAGGTGTTCAGCACGTTAGCTACGCTGTATTCGTTATCCATTGCAATACCGCTGTTGTCGGTAACCAGGGATACTACAGAGCCTTCTGCCGCATGCTTGATAATGGTGTCGCCTGCTGCATAGTTATCAGCTGCTTCGCCGTTTCCGTTGTGTGCATAGTAGATATTGATGTTGCCGCTGTAGTTGTCAACAGTCAGATTCTTGCTGTCCTTTTGGAAGATGTTGCCTGCATGTGCTGCATCAGCACCGCCGGTAAAGTTGGTTACATGGCTGCCGGTAAAGCCGCTCGGAACCTCTTTGCCGTTCTTCTCGTTTGTCCAGGTTGCACCATCTGCCAGCCAAAGGTTAAATGTGCCATAGCTGGTGGAATCATCACCGGAAGTAACTTCGTAGAGGCTGCGGCCGTTCCAGCTGCTGTCTTTGCCCTGCAATGCCAGATTAACGGTAGAAGAGGTAGAAGTTGTTTCATCCTCCCAATAATCATAGGTTTCTGCAGACTTGGTGAAGACATCGCCATCAATCTTGACAATGCCTGCGCCTGCCTTGCCATCCTTAACATTGACGTTGATAATACCATTATCGTCAGAATTCAGCGCAATGTAATTAGCTGCCTTGCTATCCTTTTGAATATCCAGATTACCGTTCATGGTAACAGTTCCGCCGCTGCCACTGTAAATGCCATTGCTTTCTGTCTGGGCAGAGGTAGAAATAGTGGTGTCTGCGTCAATGGTAATCTTACCGCCGGTTGCATAAACACCCTGGGCCCTGAAGCCGGTGGTATCAGTGCTGAGCTTCAGACTCTTAGCCTTAATAGTAATGTCTTTGGACTTTCCATAGCTGAGGCCGGTAGCTACCGCACGTGCAACATTGCTGCCCTTAAGAACATGGTAGGCTACGTCCAAACTGTGTCCGTCGGCATTAATCGTAATCGGTCCGCCGCTGGATTCAATAGCACTCAGGTTGGAGCTGTAATCACCCTTGGTTACATTAATAACTGTATCCTTAGTGAAGTTGTAAATTCCTTTTTCGGTTTCAATTCCCAGACTTACATACTTTTTATCAAGATTGCCGGTGATTGGATCAGTAATAACAGAATCGTCCATTTCGGTATATTCATAGAAGCCCTGACCAGGTGTCTTGGTGCCGGTTGCATCGGTGGAGAAGCTGACATCGCCGGTCTTCAAAGCTGCGGAAGAAGCGGTCAGGCCGGAAGCAATCTTGACAGTACCTGCCAGCTTGCCATCATTAGCGGTGTAGAAGAGCTTCTGTGCCAGCTTGTTAAGAACTTCATTAACGGTATTCTGGTCTTCAGCCTTATCATAGGCGTTAAAGCCTTTGGTGATACCCTTATTATCAGTGATAAGCGTAATATTGGAGCCGTTATCAGCCTTACCGATGGTAAAGCTTCCACCGAGAATATTCGTCGGATTATCAGCATCATGGTTATAAATAACATTGGTATTGCCGCTGTAATCAGCTACACTGATGTTGCCTGCATTGTTTGCCACAATAATGCTGCCATTATTACCGGAGAAGGAAGCAAGCTTGCTGGCACCATTTACATGCCAGATAGAGTTATCCAGCTTCAGGTGCATAGCATTGCCGTTGCTGTAGCCGGTCCAGGTTGCATTATCCAGATTAGCGTTTACAGTGTTGCCGGAAAGGTTATTGCCGGTCCAGGATGCACCGTTGCCCATATAAAGGTTAACAATACCTGCACTGCTGCCGTTAGTATTGCTTACATCACCCTTCCAGAAGGATTCCTTAGTATTCAGACCAATGCTTACATCTGCACTTGCACCGGCACTATCCATGCCGCCGCCGAGATTTACATTGCCTTCCATCTGTACATTATTGTTGCCTGCACCAATGATAGCGCCTTCGGCATCCTTCTTAACATTCACATTAACCTGTCCACGGTTCTTGGAAGCGAATTCGCCATAGGCACTGATAGCATATTCAGCCCCATTAATAGCCTTGATGACGCCACCGCCAATCTCAACCTTGGAAGCAACTGCACTGATTGCTTCGTTGGCACCGGAAGCATTGCTCTTATCAGCCAAAATATCAACAAGACCGTCAACAGTAATAGCAGACATAACGCCGCTTACACCGTTCATGCTCTTGATAACTGCAGCATTTGCCGGAGCAGCGCTGCTAGCACGCAAGGTAAGTACATTATCAGCACCGGCATTGTGAATATTAATCGTACCTCCGGCATTAACGAACAGCGCACCTGTCTGCCCGTTCGTAGTGCTTGTAGCATTAATAGCCATTGCACCGGCATTATTGATATTTACTGCACCCTTACCGACAGCTGCGATACCGGTTGTATGCGTATCGGTTGTTGTATCTACAGTCAGCTTGTTGCCGTTCATATCAATGGTAACATTATGGTTTTCGTCGGAGCCGGAAATAGCAGCGCTAATCTGCGGGAGCCATGCACCACCGGCAATCAGATGCTTTTCAGGTGTTATGGTTGTGCTGCCTGCAGTAAATACATAGGTACCATCGTCCTTCAGTACGCCTTTTTCTATGTAAACCTTATCAGCAGCTGCGTCGCCGGTAATTGCCGTAGTAAATTCTTTGGCTATCTGGCTGCCTGGCTTGCTAGTCTTATAATCATAGTAGCCCTGGCCAGGTGTAAAAGTACCTGTTTCTTCGGTAGAGAAGGAAATATCGCCGGTCTTCAGTGCTGCGGAAGAAGCTGTCAGACCATCGGCAATCTTCACTACGCCGGCCAGATGACCATCAGTATAATTCTTGTAGAACAGCTTGCCTGCCAGGTTGTTCAGTACGTTGGCTACTTTATCCTTAGCATCGCCGGAATCGCCATCTGCAAAGCCGGAGGTAATGCCCTTATTATCTGTGATAAAGGTGATAGCAGAACCTTCTGCTGCATTGGTAATATTGAAGCTGCCACCAATAATCTTGCTCGGATCAGCAGCATCATGATTATAGAATACAGTGGTATGCCCGCTATAATTTACAACAGAAATAGGATTGTTATCCTTTTGGTAAATCAGACCTGCGTTATCTGCATCCTTGCCGCCATGCAAAGTCGCCAACGTGCTGCCTGCCCATACAGGATTTTTGGACGCTATGGTCGTAGTTGTCACATGCGATTGCTGTTCGTTGGTCCAGGCTGCACCGTTTTGCAGATACAGGTTGAACTGGCCGATATCATGCGTAGTATTGCCGCCGCTGCCATAGTCGGAATTATACATATCATAGGCTGCAACACCCTTCCAGAAGGAATCCTTATCGTTCAAAGCAACATTGAGAATGCCTGCATCATTCCAGTTAATCAGCTCGCCACCAGTGTATTCCACAACCTTCTTGCCATATTGGCCGGTTGCGTACATATCACCGGTAATCTTAGTGGTTGTATCGCCTGCAGCGCCGTCCTTCATGTTGATGTCCAGCGTGCCTTTATCTACGCGGACTGCATAGAAATTATGCGATTTATCACTGTCTTCGGCTGCAGTAATAGTGCCGCCGCCGACAGACACCTTGGTATCCTTACCGGTCAGTCTGATGCCGCTGCCGCGTACACCGGAAATATCTACCGGACCACTGACAGTTACAGTGGAAGTGTCACCTGTTACCTGAATACCGGAAGCATTCATGCCTGCGCCACGTTCTCTAATGCCCTTGACATTGCTGATTGTCAGCGGGCCATCAATATTAATCTCGCTCTTCTGCCCCTGGATATTAATACCGGTTGCGGAATCACCCTTCGTAACAATATCGGTAATTTCTACCGGACCGGAAATATTCAGATGTGCATTACCGTCAGCGTAAACGCCATGAGAGCCTCTGGTATCCGTATTATTAGCTGTAATAGAAAGCTTTTGCTCTGCAGACGGATTTATAACCTTGATATAAGTATTAGCGCCTGCGTAAATAGCCGCTGCCTGTCCGCCGGTTTGTGCAACATTCAAAGCCAGACCTTTACCGGACATATTTACAGTCATCGGTTTAGACGGAGATGTTTCCTCACCTGCATAAATTGCGCTGGCAAATTTATTATTACCGGCATTCGATTCAGTTACATTAATATGTGCAACACCCTTATCGTCTACCTCTCGATTCAGGCTGATATTTTCCGATTTAGTGATAGCGCCTGTCTTGTAATCAGGCTTATCTTCTTCCGGAGTATAGTCATAGAAGCCCTGGCCTGCTTTTTTCGTTCCATTGCTTCCGTCAGAGAAAGTGATATCGCCGGAGGCTTTTACAATAGCACTTACACTAGACGCTGTCAGACCATCGGCAATCTTCACTACGCCGGCCAGATTTGCATCCTTGTAACCTGTGTAGAACAGCTTATTGGCCAGCTTGTTCAGTACTTCCTTAACATTATTCTTTTCTGCTGCAGTATCATTAGCTTCAAAGCCGGCATTAATTCCTTGGCTATCGGTTACCAAAGTAATCTTCGAGCCGTCAGCTGCTGTCTTGACAGTGAAGTTACCGCCAGTAATATTCAGCGGATTTTCTGCATCATGTCCGTATACTACTGTTGTATCACCTCTGTAATCATAAACGGTGATACCCTTGTCGGAATTCTGATAGATTACACCGGAGCCATCCAGCTTAGAAACATTGCTGCCGGCAAAAGTTGTCTTCAGCGTATCTACCGAACGACCGGTTTCATGATTCCATACAGAGCCCTCTGCCATTGTCAGATTGAACTGTCCGGCCGGTGCATTATAAGTGCTGCTTGGAATATTGCTTACCGCGCCTGTCCATTGAGAGCCCTTGGTCATGTTGACATTGATAACAGAAGCTTTATTGTCAGTTACCTTCATGTCACCGGTAACGTCCAGAATTCCGGCAGTAATGCCTTCTCCTGTATTCAGGTTAATGGTACCCTTGTTGGCCTGCAAAGCATAATATTGGCTATAATCCGTACCGTTAGACATATCCGCAGCTTTAATAGTTGCACCTGCAGTAGATACAGTTGAAGTATTCAATGCACGGATTGCACTGCCCAATACGTTTTCAATATTAAGATTGCCTTTAACAGTTATATTAATAGGCGCATCTGCACTTGAAGAACTGTCTGCATAAATACCGGCAGTGTTCGGTCCAACCTTGTTGCCAGTCTGAACATTCTTGATGGTCAGGTCTTTTTCAAATACAACATTGCCTTTGGTACTTACATATACACCATAAGCACGCTGAGTAGCACTAGATTTAACTCCGTCTATCTCAACATCGGTATTTGCAGTAAGGTTGCCGCCCTCGCCTACACGAATGCCATAGACATACTTAGCCTTAGTATCAGCATTGCCATCAGCACCAAGTCCGGCAGAAACCTTCAGCACACCATTGCCCTTGGAATCCTTAATCTCCATGCTCTTGTTTTCATCAACGTAAACCGTAGACACATAATTAGCAGTTTGATTGTTGGCATTGAGCTTCAAGGTGTGTCCCTGTAAATCAACAACAAGCGGACCTTCTGCCTCGCCTGCTGCATACATAGCACTGGGAGCATTACCGGACACCCCATTCTGAGCTTCGGTAACATTAACGGAAACTACTCCGTTGATATCGCTTTCGCGTGTTTCACCGATATTTTCGGATTTTACAATCGGGCCGGTTGCATATGTCTTATCGTCCTTCTCAGGAGTATAGTCATAGAAGCCCTGTCCACCCTCGGCAAAGGTAATGTTGCCGGTCTTCATAGTTACAGAGGAAGCTGTCAGGCCTTCAGCAATGGATACGCTGCCTGTAAGGTTGCTGTCGCCTGCCATATACCACAGCTTGTGTGCCAGAGAATTCAATACTTCGCTGACATTATTTTTCTCTGCAGCTGTATCACCTTCGGCAAAGCCCTTGGTAATACCGTTGTTGCCAGTATAAAGCATCATCTCGGTACCGGTCTTAGCATTAAGAACCTTAACATCACCGCCGATAATGGTGCCCGGCGTAGCATCATCATGCTCATACCATACCTTGGTGACGCCTTCGGCATTAGCAATATGGATAGGATCGCTGTCATTTATCTTAATAATACCGGCAGATTTTTTATCCTTACCGCCTACAAGGCTGCTCAGATGAGAAATGCCATCATATTTTTCATAGTACGGCCTGCTGTAATCGGGAAGATTGCTTGCATCAAGGCCATCCTTACGGGAAGTATTTTCATAAATCCATTGCGCGCCGTTCTGCAGCCACAGATTTACTTCACCGGCTTTTGCAGTACCGGCATTGTCAATTACACCCTTCCAGGAGGAATCCTGCGTGGTCAGGCCGATGTTAAGGCGACCGTTTTGATAAACCATAGCCTTTCCGGCCTCATCAGAGGACTTCATTGCCAGCACGTTGCCGACCATTTCTACCTTGCCGTTTTGTGCTTCCTGATTCTTTACATTTACGTTAATCGTGCCGCCGTAGCTTGCCAGAGCATAATACGGTTCGATAAATTTGCCGAAGCCTTCAACAAAGTTTTCTTCTCTGTACGGTGTGTCGATACGGATAGAATTACCCAGCAAAGAAATAGTTCCCAAATCATAAGCCGGTACATCACCGTCAGCCTGATAAACATCAGTTCTTACAGCTGTACCGCGTACAGCAAGATCCACATTACCGTTGACAGTGACATCACCGCGGGTATAGTCAACGGAAATACCTGCAGGCTGCCAACGGGCGCCTGTATAGTTGGCATCGCCACCCATGCTGGTTGCACCGCCGGGGCCTATATTGCCATGAACATTCTTGGTAATGATGCCCCAGGGATTTTCTGCATCATCCTTACGCATTTTTACATTACCGTTGATAATCAGGTTGCCCTTATTGGCTGCCGCAATACCAACAGAAGAATATTCCGAGGTGGCAGTGATATCCAGATTACTGTTGACAACAATAATGCCCTTGTTTGCAGTAAAACCGTTTACACCAGCCCAAACATTACTCTTGTTGTTTGTCTGATAAATATGGAGCGTGCCATAGCTGCCATCTGCGCCTACGTTATTATAAACGCTGTCTTTGCGGGCAGTAATACCATCCTTATTGGTAATAGTAAAGGTATGGTCCTTTCCTTGGAAATCATAAATAAGTTTACCGTCATTTTCTGTTACGGTATTACCATCGGGACTCAGTATCTCGCTGTCCTTTTTAAGCGTACCTATGAGAGGCTTGCTATAATCAGCAGCATAAACCGGTGCTATGAGAAAGCTAGATGCACTGGCTGCGAGAAGAACACCTGAAATAAGTGACTTCCACTTTTTTTGACTTAGCTTCATGATATATTCCCCCTTATCAAAAAGCAAGGAACGAACAGAAACACCCACTGTTTCTGCCGACTCCTTTGTACAGAGAAAAGCTCCGTACAAATATATATGAAAACCCCGCAAACTGCTACTCATCAATACAGTTGGTGACTTCATAACAAAAATATGCAGACGCTGCCATCACGGCAATGATTTTGCGGCAGCGCTGCCTGAATGTTTACACAACAGCTGTAAAATAAAAACACAGCTTAAATTGCCTTAAGCTGTGCTATATCCGTTTCTGTTCAGCACAAGATCAAGCAAAAAAGGACTCTTAATTTATTATTATAGTCAAACCAATACCAATAATTAATAAAGTCCGTTCTCGTAGACCTTTACTAAATACCAATCTGTCAGTACCCTGGCTTAAATTCATCGTCTCTGCATTCCTTTGTAAGAGGTTAGTTTTTTTCCTAATAATGCATCGACTCTTTTTTACAGTTGCGGAACAGCGTTGAAATCTCATCAAACTTCCCTGCAAAGCATTCATCCGCGTGGGACAAAGCCTCCAGACTAGGATTATATTCTATTGTAATCTAGATAGTCAGAAGTAAAAAATCACTTCATTTATCAAAAAAAATGTATGCTTTATTAAAGATACTTCATTTGCACCATATCTTGTTTTAGTACTAATTTCAGTTTAGCACTGATATAAAATTTCGTCAAGAACCATTATCAGAAAACTTATTTTTTTGCAAAACAATATATTTACTTTACTATTTTCCATAATGTACGTCAACCAACCAAAAATACCGACGTCAGTAACCCTTCCGGGTTACAGCGTCGGTATTATCACTTACGCCTTACGGCGATATTCTTATTTTGCTTTCTTCAGGAATTTTTCATACATTGCATGGTCTTCAGCCATCATCTTATCAGCATCGGCACCGATAATGCAGGTCGGGTCTATACCCTGCTTCATAAAGTAATCCTTGAACTCCTTGGATTCGCAAACCTTTTTAGCAGCAGCGCGCAGAGCTTCCAGCTTTTCCTTCGGAGTATCCTTAGGAGCAACCAGTGCTGCCCAAGCGCGAACGGTCATGTTGTGCCCCAGCTCTTTGAAGGTCGGAACATCAGGATAGATTACGCTGCGGGTATCAGCCATAACAGCAAGAATCTTCAGGTTGCCTGCATCTACCTGGCTCTTGAAAACAGACGGGTCAGCCAGGGTTGCATCGATGTGCTTGCCAGCCAGAGCAGCAGCAATGTCAGCAGATCCTTTCGGATACGGTACATGCTTGAATTGTACGCCGAATTCTTCTTCAAAGGAAAGTGCGGCAATATGCCAGATAGCGCCGATACCGGAGTTACCCATCTTCACCTTGCCGGGGTTTGCCTTAGCGAAGGCTACGAATTCGTCTACACTGTTATAAGGAGCATCCTTCGGCACAATCAAAGCTGCCGGAGCTGCAATCGGAGCGCAGATAGCTGCGTAATCCTTATAGGTGTTTTTGCATTTGCCCTGATGCGGGAACATAGCCAGCTCAACGGTAACCATGCCCAGAGTATGGCCGTCGGGTTTAGCGTTAGCCAGCTCTACCATGCCGGTTACACCGCCGCCATCGGGTTTGTTTACGGGAACAAATTTGCTGCCCTTCAGCTCTTTTTCCATGAACTGAATCAGGCCTCTGGCAGAGATATCGGTACCGCCGCCCGGAGCCTTAGGAATAATTACGGAAATATCTCCGTCTGCAGGATAAGCTGCTTTTTTGCTGTCGCCGCCGCAGCCGGTAAGCATAACAGCCATGGTCAGCATAGCCATCAGCACAACTAAAATTTTCTTCATTGTCTTACATCTCCTTATATTTTAAATTTAAAGGGTAACAAGTTCATCCGCACTCAGCCTTACACACGCAATATTACAACGCTTATAGGTGTAAGTGATAATAATATTTTCCCCTTCAGCAATAATCGCCGGATAGGAAAATTCCGCAGGCTCTGTTTCCAGGTCAAACAGCTTTTGCCAGCTCGCACCATCATTTGTAGATTGGAACAGACTTAAGGGAGAACGCTGGCCCCAGTTGGCAGCAACAGGATTGCACACCAGATAGAGTACACCGCCGGCAGTCCGCACCAAGTCAAGACCGCTGTTATTGTTTGGCAGACTCAAAGCGTAGGCACTGCACCAGGTTGCGCCGTCATCCGCAGAATCGCTGCGATAGACAAAGCCCTCACTGCTGCGCAGCAGCATATGCACGCTGCCGTCCGCACTCTGCCAAAGGCTCGGCTGAATTACGCCGCGTCCGTAAAAGGACTGCTGGCTGACGGCAATATTACTGTCGGCAGTTTTTTCACCTGCCTGATACTGCAGGCCCTCAATCTGCACTGCAGAGGATTTATGCCAGCTTGCGCCATCATCATCGCTGATATCGGCAAAGGCCTTCCAGAGACCGTGTTCGGTAGAAGCACCGGCAAGA
>ULWK01061056.1_pt1 | contig 13369 bp, 9 predicted proteins | sample 1960281 | NCBI WGS metagenome assembly ULWK01 (sample SAMEA4835810, study PRJEB28245) | human gut metagenome | biome: gut microbiome; material: fecal sample | place: Denmark | collected 2008 | reverse complement strand
CCGAGCACACGTTTGCCGAACACCTGGCGGAGCATATTGCTGAAACGCACCGACATTTCTGTGAGCGAATTGTCGTCGCGGTGCTTTATGTAGATGTTGATTATGCGCGTGAACGGCGGATAGTTGAAGCGTCGGCGTTCCTCAAGCTCCGAGCGGTAGAAGCCTTTGTAGTCGTGGTCGACGACAAATTTGATTACTGGATTTTCGGGGGCGGAAGTCTGGATGCACACAATGCCTTGTTTCTGTCTACGCCCGGCGCGTCCAGCCACCTGTTCCATCATGTTGAACGCCCGTTCGTGGCTGCGGAAATCAGGCAAATTTATCATCGTGTCGGCATTTATGATTCCCACCACGCTCACCCCCTCGAAGTCAAGGCCTTTTGTCACCATCTGGGTGCCGACAAGAATCTGGGTGCGGCGGTTTGAGAAGCTGTCGATGATTTTTTCGTATCCCGTCTTGCTGCGCGTTGTGTCGAGGTCCATACGTGCGATTTTCGCTTCGGGGAAGTATTTTTCAATGTCGTCCTCTATGCGCTCCGTGCCGTAGCCAACCACTTCTATTGTCGGCTGTCCGCACGCCGGGCAAATGTTTGGCAGCGGCATCGTGTATCCGCAGTAGTGGCACGACAGCAGGTTGATATACTTATGATAGGTCAGCGACACGTCGCAGTTCTCGCATTTCGGAATCCATGCGCATTCCTTGCATCTCACCATCGGTGCGAATCCCCGGCGGTTCTGGAAAATGATTGCCTGTTCGCCCCTCGCGATAGCGTCGTTGCATTCGTTGACAAGTTCTTTGGTAAACGCTCCGCGCATTTCCTTGCGCTTGCGCGACTGCTTTGTGTCGATGACGCGCACGGCAGGCAGTTCCACGCCTTCGAAGCGGGTGGAGAGATTCACGAGTCCGTATTTGCCCGACTCTGCTTTGTAGTAGGTCTGTATCGACGGTGTCGCGGAGCCGAGCAGCGTCTTGGCGCCGTGCATTGATGCCAGAATCAGAGCGGCGTCACGGGCGTTGTAGCGCGGCGCCGGGTCTTGTTGCTTGTAGCTTGTCTCATGCTCCTCGTCGACGATGACAATGCCGAGTTTGCCGAACGGCAGAAACACCGATGAGCGCACGCCGATCACCACACACGGCTCATTGCTGTGGAGCAGTTTTTTCCAAATGTCGACACGCTCGTTGTCGGAAAATTTGGAATGGTAGATTAGCAGTCTGTCGCCGAAATTCTTGTGCAGTCGCTGTGTTAGTTGTGTGGTCAACGCGATTTCAGGCACAAGATACAGAGCCTGTAAACCGCGCTTCAGCGCGTTGTCGATGAGGTGAGTGTAGATTTCCGTCTTTCCGCTCGACGTGACACCATGGAGCAGAGTTATGTTTTGTTCTTTGAAAGTTTCGATTATTTCATCGTAGGCTTTCTGTTGAGGCTCGCTTAGAGGGTTGAGAGCCGTGATGGAACCGTTGTCGAGGTGGAAGCGGTTCACTTCCTTCTTGTATAGAGAGAAAATGCCCTTTGCCACCATTGCGTTGATGATTGGAAGCGACACTTCAGCACGCTTTATGAGCGCGTCTTTTGTCACTTCTTTCGGTGTGGCATTGCGCTTCATCCATCCCGACAGGTCGAGATAGGCAAGGAGCGCCGCCTCCTGCTTTTTCGCCTGCTTCACTTTCGAGAAGAAATCCTCCACCGTCTTGTTGTCGCCTTTCTCGGCGCGCAGGGCAACGCACACCTCCGTTTTTGGGCGGTAGTTATCGACAATCTTCTCGGTTACAAAAACAGCTTCTTTGTCAATCAGACGCGCCACGACGGTCTCCACGCTTTTGTAGCCTGTGGCTTTGGCTATTTCCGCCGGAGTGAGCCGTTCTTTGGCGAGCAGCATATCGTAGACCACGGTTTCCCGCTCGGTCATAGAACCGTCGGTGTCGATGAAGTCGGGATTTGCGCTGACGCGCGTTTCGCTTTCCACCTTCATGCCCGCCGGCACGGCCGCCTTGTAGACCTCGCCTACCGGACACAGATAGTAGTCGGAAATCCATTGCCAGAATTTCATTTGCGGATGTCGCAGAATGCTGTCGTTGTCGAGCACCGCCACAATATCCTTCACCTCATAGTTTCCTGGACGCTGGTTGTGGAGCATGGTCACGATACCAGTGTAGAATTTCTTCCTGCCGAACGGCACAAGCACGCGGAATCCTACACCGATAGCCGATTGCAGGTTGTCGGGGATGCTGTATGTGAAAGTGCTGTAGAGCGGCAGCGGGAGAATAACTTCAGCGTAGGTCATAGTGGTTGGTTTAGAAAAAAACGAGTGGTTGCGTTAGAATAGTCTGACACAACCACCGTATATCATTGTCGATGTCCGATATCTTAGAAGAAGTAGGTCAGAGCCACTTTCCAAGTACGGTTGTGTGAGTCGAAATTGTCGAGTTTCGTAGCGTTCATCGTTCCTGTCATGTCCCACGTATAGCTGCCTGTGAGCTGCCAGTTGCGGCGGATTTCAACACCGACACCCACGGCAAGTCCCAATTGCACAGGCTTATAGTCGAACGCCGCCTCTCCGTTTTTCTCCAGTTTGTTGTGTGCGAGCAGAATGCTCAGTTCCGGACCGACAAACACAAACGGGCAGAGTTTGCGCTCAAATCCGTTGAGGTTTGAATACTTGAAACGCAGGTGGATAGGAATGTCAAGATAGTGCAGATACGAACGCTCGTTTCCATATCCGTCGCTGTTCCAGATTTCGAAATCGCCCATGTTGAACGATGCGCCGCGTTGCGCGTATTGCAGTCCGAGGTCGATGCCGAAACCGATGCCCGGAATTTCATATTCTCCGATGATTCCGGCGGTGTAGCCTAATGACTTGGTGGATTTGAATGGCTCGTTGCGAAATGATTTCTGGCTCCATTTCATATTCGTGATGTCGATGCCCGCGGTTGCTCCCCATCGCATTTGTGCCGAGGATTGTAGAGCGCTGGCAAGAGCCATCAGCGCAACTATGATGAATGATAGTTTTTTCATAAAGTTATTTTCGTGTCTTGTTTTCAGCCTACAAAACTACAGAAATAATTCAGCATAGGCAAAAAAAATCGGCATTTACGGCAGCCTTGACAGGTTAAAAGCCGTGAAATGCCGATTAAACGGTTGTATCTACGGAGGTTAGAAAAGGTATGCCGCTGTGATTGTCCAATAGCGGTTTTTACCCTCGATGCCCGACGTTTTGTCGCTTTCGCGGATTTTCAGCTTGTCGAGAGTGTTGTTGAGACCCATGCCGTAGCTTGCGCCCACTTGTACGTGCGACAGCAATTCAACACCGAATCCGAAGTTCCAAGAGATGTCGCATTTCTGCTGGTTCACAAATTCTTTGAATTCGTTTTTGCTTACGCGGAAAGCAAAACTTGGACCAGTTGCAATATATGGTTTCAAGAATTTTGAAACCACAGGGATTGAGATTTTCCACTTGACGTTGAGAGGAATGTCGATATAGTCGCGCGATGTGTTGACCTTGTTTTCTGTGATGTCGGTGACTTCTTTTGGGAGAGTGTTTGAACGGTGCATATACATCACCGAAGCGTCGAAGCCCACGCCGAGCATAGGTGCGGTAAACTCAAGCATCGCACCACCGGTGAATCCTGCGCGGTTGTCGGTGGAGAATGTTTCTTCCCAATTGTCGGATTGGAACTTGAGGCTGTTGACTGCCGTGCCGACTTTAAGACCGAATTTCAACTGTGCTGAAGCCGGTACAGCCGCGGCGATGCTGACGATTGCCGCTACAATAAGAATTGTAAATTTTTTCATATTATTGCTATTTTTGTTGATTTTATGAATGCAAAAGTAGTAATTACAGCAGTAACGTCAAAACTGCTCTGTCAAATCAACGCTTATGGAGGTCAAAAAGTTTTTAAAAATGTTCTTATGGAGCAAATAATCCTTGTGCGTTGACAATTTGTAATCAGATTCAAAAATAATGCGTATATTTGTAACGAATTTATAGCCTATAGACGAATGATTGTTGCGGTTTGATTTCGATGATAGGGTTATGTATAAGTAAAGAAGATTGTAATACAACTGATTATGTCTAATGTAACGAAAGAAATGGCTCTGGATTATCACAAAGGTGACCGTCCGGGCAAGATTGAGACGATTCCGACGAAGCCTTATTCGTCGCAACGCGATTTGTCGCTGGCTTACTCGCCGGGCGTGGCTTATCCGTGTCTTGAGATAGAGAAAAATCCACAGGATGCTTATGAATATACAAACAAGGGCAACCTTGTAGCAGTGATTTCCAACGGCACGGCGGTGCTCGGCCTGGGCAATATCGGTGCGCAGGCGGGAAAGCCGGTGATGGAGGGAAAAGCGCTGCTGTTTAAAATTTTTGCCGGGCTTGACTGTTTTGACATAGAGGTCGACGAGAAGGATCCTAAAAAATTCATAGAAATAGTGAAGTCGCTTGCTCCGACGTTCGGAGGAATCAACCTTGAGGACATCAAGGCGCCGGAATGCTTCGAGATTGAGCAGACATTGAAGGCGGAATGCGACATTCCTGTGATGCACGACGACCAGCACGGGACGGCGATTATTTCTGGTGCCGGACTGCTGAACGCCCTTGAGGTGCAGGGGAAGAAGATTGATGACATAAAGCTGGTGGTGAATGGTGCCGGCGCGGCGGCGGTGTCGTGTACGAATCTTTATATCTCGCTTGGCGTGCGTCGCGAGAACATCGTGATGTGCGACAGCCACGGCGTGATCAACCGTAAACGCACTGATCTGAACTCGCAGAAACAGCAGTTTGTAACCGACCGCGACATTTCGACGCTTGCCGAGGCTATGGTGGGTGCCGACGTGTTTCTCGGGCTGTCGGTGAAAGACGTGGTGACACCGGAGATGCTTCAGTCGATGGCGGACAAGCCTATCGTGTTTGCCTTGGCGAATCCCGACCCTGAAATTGAATACTCGAAGGCGGTGGCGTCGCGTCCCGACATTATTTTTGCCACTGGGCGCAGCGACTATCCTAACCAGATAAACAACGTGCTGGGATTCCCTTACATTTTCCGCGGCGCGCTCGACTGTGGTGCCCGCGCCATCAATGAGGAGATGAAGCTTGCCGCCGTGCGTGCAATCGCCGGACTTGCCAAATTGCCTGTGCCGTCGGTGGTCAATGCCGCCTATGATATGGCGGGTGTCGGATTCGGTCGCGAATACATCCTTCCGAAGCCGCTCGACCCTCGTCTGCTCACCACCGTCGCTCCTGCTGTGGCAAGGGCGGCGATATCCTCTGGCGTGGCGCGCAAGGAGATAACCGATTGGGAGCAGTATAATGAAAAGCTCAACCGCCTTATGGGTTACGACAGCAAACTCATGCGCCGTTTCTCGGAGCTGGCGAAGGCAAATCCACGCCGCGTGGTGTTTGGCGAAGGCAACACCGACAATATGCTTCTTGCCGCTGTCGAGGCATGCCGGGAGGGTGTGTGCGTCCCTGTGTTGCTCGGCAACGAGGAGATGATAGAAAAGCGTGCCGGCAGACTCGGCGTGAGCCTTGACGGCATCGAGATTGTAAATATCCGCCACGACCGCGAGTCGGAACGCCGTTCGCGCTATGCGACGATGCTCGCTGAGAAGCGCGGACGCGACGGCTATACGCGCCGCGAGGCTTTGGAGAAAATGTTTGACCGCAATTATTTCGGTATGATGATGGTTGAGGCAGGCGATGCCGATGCCTTTGTGGCGGGAACATATTCCAACAACTCGGAGGTGACGTCGATTGCCCGCGACGTGATTGGCATACGTCCGGACTACAGCCATTTTGCAACGATGCATATAATGAACACCAAGCGGGGTGTGTATTACCTTGCCGACACGATGATCAACGAGACGGAGGATTGCGACACGCTTGTCGACATTGCAAGACTGGCGCGCCATGCTGTGGAATATTTCGCGCAGAAACCTGTGATGGCGATGATTTCCTATAGCAATTTCGGCTCAAACCGTGCGCAGTCGCCTCGGGCGGTGCATGAGGCGGTGGAGGTGTTGCAACAGCGTTATCCCGACCTTTGCATCGACGGCGAGATGCAGGTTAACTATGCGCTCAACCGCCAGATCCGCGACAGGAACTATCCGTTCAGCCGCCTTTACGGAAAAGACGTCAACACGCTGATATTTCCTAATCTCAATGCTTCCTCGGCGGCTTACCGCATGATGCTTGAGATGGGTCTTTGCGAGGTGATCGGACCGATTCAGATTGGTTTGAACAAGCCGGTGCATTTCATCTCGGTGGAGGCTAAGGTGCGCGACATCGTAAACCTTGCGATTATTGCCACGATGGATGCCGCCGTCAGCGGAAAGGCTCCGCTTGCCGACAAGTAGACGGCATATAGATGCTGAAAAAACAGTCACGGCAACCTTTGCGTAATTGCATCGGTTGCCGTGACTTGTTATGTTGGTTTGAGCGTTATTCGGATTCGTAGTTTGGAGTGTGCCATAGCAGAAATTTGCCGTTGGCTGATGTGATGAGCATCGCGGCGAGCTCGGGATGGCGGGCGAGGAGCTGTTTCGACTTCTCAAATCCAAGCACCATCAGCGTTGTGGCATAAGCGTCGGCTGTCATGCAGTCGGGGGCTATGACGGTTGCGCTTAGAATGTCGGACTTTGCCGGACGTCCGTTATCGGGCGATATGATGTGGGCATACCGGTTGCCGAGACTGTCGGTCTTGTAGTTGCGGTAGTTGCCGGATGTGGCAATGGCACGGTTGGTGATGGTGATTATTTCTGCCGACTCATGGTGGATTTCGCCGTCGGATATGATTGGCTTGTCGATTGACACGTGCCACTTTTCTCCCTGCGGGTTGTTGCCGCGTGCCACGATTTCTCCGCCGACTTCAACCAGGTAGTCGGTCACTCCGTTGCGCTCCAGCATACGCCCGATTTCATCGCAACCATAGCCTTTGGCGATGGCGCTGAAATTGAACGATGTGCGCGGATCTTGTTTTATTAGGCGGTTGCCGTTGAGACGGGTCTTTGTTATGCCGACGAATTGCAGCATTGAGTCAATCTGGCTGTCGGTGGGCATCGTGCCCGATTTGAAGCCGAATCCCCAGGCATTGATGAGAGGCGACAGGGTTGGGTCGAATGCGCCGTGGCTGTCGCTGTTGATTGCTTTGGATGTGTTGTAAAGTGTGATGAGTGCGGAGTCGAGACAGTCGGTGCGGTTGTCGTTGACGGCAGTGATCAGCGAAGCCTTGTTGAAAGGCGACACACTGAGCTCGACGCGGCGGAATGTGGCGTTGATAGAGTCGGAGAGGTCGGTGGTGCCGAGATAGGTGATGTGATATTCCGTGTTCCACACAATGCCTGCCGGTTTGTGCCATTCTTTCTTGTCTGGTTTTACCAGAAAAACCAGTGCCACGCCGATTGCGCCCAAAGCCGCGAGCAGCAGGGCGCGTTTTTTGTTGTGTTCAAAAGTATTCATAATCGCAAAAATACGCATTTTTTCTGCCTTAAAAAATTGTGAAGACGGGAAAAACTGCCTAATTTTACGCAGACAACATAAAATCAATTTAAAAAACAACAGTATATGATGAATTCTGAAGGGAATCTTAAAAAGAACTCTGAGGTCCTCGTTTTTTTTGCCGACGGATTTGAAGAGATAGAGGCTATCGGCGCTGTCGACATACTGCGCCGTGGAGGTCTTGACGTGGCAACAGTTTCAATCACTGACAAGAAAGAGGTTGTAGGTGCGCACGGGGTGACCATCGTGACCGATACGGTGATTGATGAGGTGACGGGCGCTAATCCGAAGTGGATTGTGCTGCCTGGCGGTATGCCTGGAGCGGAGAACCTGCACAAATGCGTTGCGCTCGGCGAGATGATTGAACGCCAGACTGAGCGTGGCGGACACATCGCTGCCATCTGTGCCGCCCCGGCGGTTGTGCTTGCACAGGCAGGATTTATGGACGGCAGAAAGATGACGTGCTATCCGGGATTTGAAGGTATGTGTGGCTCTGCCGATGTCGATGGCGGACGCAGTGTGGTGGATGGCAATTTTGTTACTGCCAACGGACCGTCGTCGGTCACCAATATGTGCTATGAAATATTGAAAATCGAGAAGGGCAGCGACACAGCTCTGGATGTGCTTGGCGGTATGCTTGTCGACACCGACAAGGGCGACTTCTCGCTTTAATCTTGAACAACTGCAAAAGAAGCAGCCTTTGTTTTTGACAAAGGCTGCTTCTTTTACTGTATATCCGATTCTTAGATTTCTTCAATAGCGGAGGCTTTGATCCATGCCTCGCGGTTGTCGGCAGTCTGGACTTTATACCACGTGTCTCTTGCGTTGCCGTCAATGCGGATGGAATCGTTTTTCTTCAGCTTCGCGCCCTCGTGGAGCGTGAAAGCCACCTCATCCTTGTTCAGAGGCTCGCGCGACACGGCGCTCAGCTGCGTGGAGTCGTTCATCACCACGGCATAGTCGCGGCTTGTGGCGGCATTGTTGGCTCTTGCCGCAAACACGTTTGCAAACACGCAGACAACCAGCAGTCCGAGTCCGCCGAAAAATCCCACTTTGCGCAGCGTGATGGCAGACGCAAACGCATAAGCAGCCATGCCTGCAATAAACAGTAGAAACGCAGCCATGGCAACGACAGTCCAAGCCGTCGGCGACATTGCGTTCTGCACGTTGCGGAATCCCACTGCAAGGATGTTTTCTTCCGGTTCCGGGCGGTCGATGATTTTCATATTTACAAAGTCAAGGTTGGCTTGCGCCTTCTCATAGCGCGGATTCAACCGCAGCGCGCGCTCGTAGCAGAGTATGGCTTTGCCCTTTTTCCCGCTGCGATAGTAGGCGTTGCCAAGATTGAAGTAATATTCAGCCGACACGCCGCTCTGTTTCTCCAATTGCTGGTAGTCGTCGATGGCGGCTGCATAGTTTTTGTTGTCGTAGTCGGCGAGCGCCTTCTTTTGCAAATCCTCGGCGTGTACTGCCATGCCGGCAATCAACGCGACCAAAATCAATATATATCGCTTCATTGTTGTTTCTTTTTAGTATTTTCCACTTCGTCGATAGAGTCGCAAGCCATGCGGTAGATTTCAGCCATCGGCACGTTGCTTTCAGCCGACTGTGCATAGCGCGAGAACTCGCATTCGTCGAGGATGTTGATAACTCTGCCGATAGCCTCCTGACTCAGTCCGTATCCGTCAAGATTCTTGGATATGTTGTCGCGGTTGAGCTCCGATACGGGAATCGACAGCTTGTCGCTGTAATATCCCCACAAGGCGGTGAGCATCTCTTCGTAGAAAAGCTCTTTCTGACCTTTGTTCATATAGCGTTTGGCGCGTTTCAGCCGTCGGTTGGCAACTTTGTTGGCTCCCTTGCGCTTCATCAGAGTCACGTTGGCACGTTCCTTCACTTTCTTGCGGTAGATGAACAGTACGATTGCAAATGCCAGCAGGAGCACGATGTAGTAGATGATTGTGTACCATTCTCCGAATATCGATCCGTGCGATTTCGACAGGTCAAGACTGCCGGTTTCCATTGGCAGGATGTCTTTCATCACTGCGTCGTTGTATTTCACCGCGTTGGATGCCGAGCCTTTCTCCACGTTGAGGTTGAAGCCATCAACCTTGATGGTGCGGTACTGGTGGCTGTTGAGGTCGAAGTAGGTGAATGATGTGCCGTCGATGGCAAACTGTCCTACCGACTGAGGCACAAACGTGTAGTCAACCGTAACTTTTCCAGAGAGGGTGGCTCCCGAAGGAGAGGCGGTTACAGCCGTCTGGGGGTCGTATTGGTCAAACTGCGATGAGAATCCGAATTTCGGCGGCGTGAGGCTTTTAAGGTTGCCTTGGCCGGAGATTATGAGTTTTATGGTCGCAGCCTCGTTGGTGCGTATCTTTTTGCTTGTGAGCGCGCGGGTCACAGAGAATCGGCCTACAGCGCCGCTGAAGTCGGCTGGGCGTGGCGAAGGCAGCGGCATCACGTTAATCGATGCCGTGTTTGAATTGACTTTTATTGTTTTGTCCACAGGGCTGCGCATGCGTCCGAACGACGTGTTTATTGTTTCAAACTGCTGTACGGTCAAGTCGTAGCTGCCCGACGAGATTGTCAGTTTGCCGGTTTGCTGAGGGAACAGCACCGACTGCTTGATTACGTATGCGAAATAGTTTTCTCCGCCTACGCTCTCGAATCGGCCTTGCAGCGTGACAGGAACCTCCTCTGCCATAAAACCGTTGTAGGCAGGCTGCACGTTGGTGATGAATTTCGATACCTGATATTTTGTGTATAGCTTTATTGAGCAAAGCACGCCCTCCTGTTCGTAGGCGGTTGGCTTTGACAGCACGATGCGGATAAACACGTCTTTGCCGCTCACAGGCTTGTCGGCGGTCTGGGTGTCGATGTCGTAGGCTTGAACCGACGACTGCGTGCCTCGTTGTGCGGAGCGGTCGGGCGGCAGAATCTGGAGCTTGATGGGCTTTGTCGACAAAGAGCGTCCGCCCACGTTCATTTTTGCGGCGCCGATGGTGACGGTGCCGGCTTTCTCCGCTTTGTATGAGTATGTGTAGCCTATGGTGCTGCTCGACGACTCATGCCCGTTGATGTTCTGATAGGAACTTGATTGTGAGATGCCTGGACCAAACAGCAGTTTGCAGTTCGGAATGCTTGGTATCGCCGGGTTGCCGGCAGGAGTCGACGGGGCATTGACCAGTTGGAAGGTGACAGAAAATTTCTGTCCCACCACAACCTGCTGCGGAGCCTCCACACGGAAGCTTAGGGCAAATGCCGCGGCGTTGGTAACCGCAAGCATCAGGATGACTATGATTGATTTTAAATGTTTCATTGTTCGCTCGTTGTATATGTGTTGTCTCTACCACGGACGGCTGCTCTGCCTGCTTTGGTTCATCTGTGCTTTGCGGCGGTTCACCTTGTCGCGCGTATTCTTTTCCTCGTTTTGCATCGCTTTCAGCAATTGGTCATTATTGGTCTGTTGCTGACGTTCTTTTGGCGGTTGAGGCTGTTTTTGCGGCGGCTGTTGTTTGTCCTGCTTCTTTTTCTGGTCGTCTTTGTCCTTATTCTTGTTCTTGTCTTGATTCTGCTGGTTTTGTTGCAGTTTCTTCTGCGCCATTCTCAGGTTTTTGCGCGCTTGGTCGTCTTTGGGGTCAATTTTCAGCGACTGCTTGAAGTAGTTGACGCTGTTGGCATAGTCCTGACGGTCGTAGGCAAGTTTGCCGAGGTTGTAGAATGAATGAGCGCGCAGACTGGCTGGCGCCGACGTGTTGCTGCCCACGTCGGAGAGATAGCGGCTGATCAGGGAGTCGCGCGCCACGTCTTTTTCAGAGTTTCCGCCGCGTTGGCGCAGCATTGTCGAGCCAAGATTGTATTTCGCTATCTGTGAGTTCGGGTTGATTTCAAGCACTCGTGAGTAGCTTTCCTCGGCTTTGCTGTACTGCTTTTTGTTGAAATATTCGTTGCCCTGTTTGATAAGATTGCGCTCACGCTTGGTGGCTTGCCCGAACGACGTCAGGCAAGTGAGCAACGCTAATATCAAAATGAGAAGATTCCTTTTCATATTGTTTTATTTTCCAAAGAAGTTGGTCTTCGTCAGCCATGAGATTTTCTTTTCAGAAACCAGGATGTCTGTCACAAGCAGGATGAGGGCAATCCATGCAAACACAGGAAATTGCTCATCTGCCGGAGAGAAGACTTTCTTGTCCATATTCGTTTTTTTCGCTTTTTTCAGTTGGTCGTCGAGAATGTCGACCGCGCTGGTGTTGTTGCCGGAAACATAGACTCCGGTACCCACTTTCGCTATCTCCTGAGCCGACTGCTCGTTGAAGGCTGTGCGCACCAGCTGGTTGTTGAACGACATATATGTGCCGCCACCCATAGGAATTGGCATCGGTGACGACGAACCCACTCCGACCACATCAATCTCAACGCCCTTGTCCTTGGCGGCTTTGGCTGCCGCGATGGCATCGTCCTCGTGGTTTTCGGCATCGGTGATAAGCACTATCGACTTCTGGCATTTCGGATTGTTGGAGAACAGACCCATTGAAGTCTCTATCGCCGCTCCGATAGCCGTGCCCTGATTGCTGACCATGTTTGTCGACAGGCTGTTGAGAAACATTTTTGCCGAGCTGAAATCGTTGGTTATGGGCATCTGCACGTAGGCGTCGCCGGCAAACACCACAAGTCCGACTTTGTCGTTTGTCATGCGGTCAAACAGCTTCTCGACAATAAACTTTGCCCGTTGCAGGCGGCTGATGCCGTCGGCGTCGTTGGTCGATGAGGCGAGCATTGAGTTTGAAATGTCCATAGCCACGACAATCTCCGACCCCTGCACCTTCTTGCTGGTGAGGGTGGATGAGCCTTTGGCGCGCGGGCGGGCAAGGATTACTATAACTACTGCCACAAGAAGCAACTCGACGCCGATTTTAATCCATGGGGTATAGCGTGAGGCGTCGGGAATTTGTCCGAGCACTACGTCGAGTCTGCCGTAGCGTTTCAGTTTCTTGGTCCGTGCCTTGCGGGCGAGCAGAAACAACCCGAACATGGCGGGAATCAGCAGCAGTAAAAATAATATTTTGGGGTTTCCGAAACTAAACATATCTTTTTCGTTTTAAGGGATGTTTCTCATCACCGTCGTTCGCAACACGATGTCGAGGCCTACGAATGCCAGAAGCAGCCATGCCCAGAGCATATAGTCGTCCTCTGTGTTGTGATATCTGGAGATGTCGAGTTTTGTCTTTTCCAGCGCGTCGATTTCCTTGAATATGCCTTCAAGAGAGTTCTTGTCGGTGGCGCGGTAGTATTTGCCGCCGGTCATCCGGGCTATCGACTGCAGGGTCTGCTCGTCGATGGTGACCTTCACATAGTCATATTCGAGCTTGCCGTAGTAGTTGATGCCCACAGGCGACAGTGCGCTGCCGTTGGAGCCGATGCCGATGGTGTATACTTTGATGCCCTTGTCCTTGGCTATTTCCGCAGCGGTGAGCGGCGCGATGAGTCCGGTGTTGTTGGAGCCGTCGGTCAGCAATATGATGCTCTTCGACTTGGCTTTGCCTTCAACGATGCGGTTGATGCTTGTTGCAAGTCCGTCGCCGATTGCCGTGCCGTCTTCAAGCAGTCCCATCTCCACGGAGCTTACTGCGTTGAGGAGCGACGACTTGTCGGTGGTCATCGGCAGCAGCGTGAAACTCTCGCCGGCAAACACCACCAGGCCGATGTTGTCCGACTCTCTGCCGCTGATGAATTCCGACGCAACATCTTTGGCGGCGGCGAAACGGTCGGGGGTGAAATCCTTTGCCAACATACTCGTCGACATGTCGAGGGCAATGACGATGTCGGTGCCTTCAACGCTCGATGTCTCCCATTTGTTGCTTGTCTGC
>ULWK01057247.1_pt1 | contig 13444 bp, 9 predicted proteins | sample 1960281 | NCBI WGS metagenome assembly ULWK01 (sample SAMEA4835810, study PRJEB28245) | human gut metagenome | biome: gut microbiome; material: fecal sample | place: Denmark | collected 2008 | reverse complement strand
CAGAAAATCTATGCGTAATACACAGGGTTTTCCCCCTGACCCAATGCTAGAGCACTGTGTTCAAGTATTTGCGGAGTGACGGGCCGTCCTTTACGCCCGGAACATTTACAATGGTGCCATCCACAATAAGATATACATAAGGAAGGCTTGGAACATTGTAGAGGGTAACGGCCGTCCCGAGAGGATCACAGACATTGACCCAACCCAGATTCTGGTTCTTCACGACGGAAGCCCACGCAGCCTTGTCTGCGGTAGCCGCGATGCTGTAAATCTCGAATCCCTTCTGGTGATAGTCAGCATATATGTTCTTCATCACATCGAGATTGAACATTTTCTGTGCGGCATCGCCCGGATTCCAGAAATAAACCATTACGACCTTGGACTTTATCATGCTGAGACGCTTGTTCTGTCCGTTCACGTCAGAAAGTTCCACGTCAGGGAAACCGAGTTCATCCGCATCCTGGAGACGTGCGCCGAGACTGAGCAACTGCTGGCGCCTGACAGCCTCCTTGTCCAATGCCTTGACATATTTTGACTCAGGATATAATGTCTTGAGCGAGTCGCTGATACTTCTGAAATGAAGTGCATCAGTAGCTTGGCCGAAAACAGGTGTACCATTGCCCACAACCTGATAAAGCACAGGGATGGAGGTCAATGAATGTGAATTGGCGAGAATGTATCTTACTCTGCTTCTGTAATATGCGACAAACTGGGACATGAGTTCCTTCTTGAGGCTGAGGGCCTGCTCTGAAGACTGGTTCATGTCGGCAAGTTCAGCTGCCGTAGAAAGGAATTTGTCATTGAAGTCAGCCTCATCTTTCTCGATTTCCATGAGTTTCAATGTCTCGTCAGAGCCTGTTACGGAATACTTTCCGAGGGTATCCGAATTAACATTGACCTTATCCCCTTTCTGGAGGAGGAGGGAGCCGATGCGGGTGTCCTTATAGAACAGGTAGATGAATTCCGGCTGACCTTCAGCGACCTGAAGTTTGTATGTGTAACGTCCTTTGTCGTCGGTCTTCACTGTGTCCAGCACCTTATAGTGGTTTACGTCAAGGAGCTTCACAATAACTTCAGACTCAGGCGCTTCAGCGAGGACACCTTCAATTCTTGCAGATCTGTTGCAAGATGTGGCCGCTGCAACCAGTGTCAGGAGTGCGGCGGCAATTCTATAACTTTTCATATTCAGCGAGGATTGAAGATGCGATTTCCTGGAACTCTTCCTGACTGAGCTTGAGTTTCTCCTTCCTGAAGTCAATGTCGCTTTCCTGCTGGAGAGGGACCAGATGGATGTGAGTATGAGGGACTTCCAGTCCGAGCACACATACGCCGATTCTCTTGCATGGTACTGCTGCCTGGATTGCAAGGGCAACTTTCTTGGCGAAAGCGCAAAGTCCGAGATAGGTCTTGTCATCAAGATGGAAGATATAATCATCTTCTACATTCTTGGGGATGACAAGGGTATGACCCTTTACAAGCGGATTGATGTCCAGAAAAGCGTAGAACTCGTCATTCTCGGCTACCTTGTAGGAAGGAATCTCCCCTTTTGCAATTTTTGTGAAAATAGTAGGCATAAGGCTACAGAGTTATATCCAGAATCTTAAATTTAATTACTCCTGAAGGCACTTTGGCCTCTACGATATCCCCCTTCGCATGTCCGATGAGAGCCTTCGCGATAGGAGTGGTAGATGCGAGCTTGCCATGAGCGAAATCAGCCTCGGTCTCACCTACGATGGTGAATTCCATCACCTTTTTCATGGTCATATTCTCCACCTTGACCTTGTTCATCATCTGAACCTTGTCGGTTCCGACCTGAGACTCATCTATAACCTTGGCATTTGCCACAAGATTCTTAAGGTTCACAATCTTTATTTCAAGCAGCGACTGTGCCTCTCTTGCCGCATCATACTCGGCATTCTCTGACAAATCACCCTTCTCCCTAGCCTCTGCAATGGCTGCAGATATGACCGGACGCTGAGCCAATGCATCAGCAAGATCTTTCTTCAGTTTATCAAGACCATCCTGGGTCATGAAATGAACTTCTGCCATAATATTGTTAATTTAAAATGTTTTTCAATAAGATAAACAAAAGGAGTCCTGCCGATAGACAGAACCCTGACCTTTGCAAATATAGTGAATTTTAATATCTGATGCAAAGATATTTCAATCCTTGAACTTGGGATTCAGAATTGCGTCATAAATTATCAGCTTTTTAGGATCAATCTTCTCCATGACAGGCTTTTCTGACACTTCCTCTACCTTACGGGATGCCGGCCTGAGGCCTTCAGGACGACGAGGCGCAGTTTCGCGGACACGCATACCGGAATTCTCCGCAACAGGCGCTGCCGCCACAGGAGCAACAACAACCGGTGCCTGAACCGCCGCAGGCGCAGGTTTCGGGTCAATGACAACAGGTTCGGACCATGGTTTTGGCCGGGCTGGCGCATCCATGACAGGCTCCGTCCACGAAGGCGTCTCCGTAACCGCGCCTGGCGACGGCTCGTCATCAACAACCGGTTCTTCCCACGGCATTGACGGTTCCTCATCATCCTCAACTACAGGCTCCTGCCATGGTCTGGACGGCTTCTCCTCAGAATCTTCATCCTGACGAGCCGTCGTCTCCCCATTCATTTCAGCAAGAATGCTCTTGAAGATATCCTTAATGTCTTCTCCGTGTTCCTGTCCGCCCTGCAGAGGTTTCTTGGATTTATTCTTCTTCTCCTTAGCGGAGATGACTGCTGAAACCACCGGCAGACCGAGAAATATGACTATCGTCAATATGTCGTAAAAACTCATAACACCTATAATATCGTTCCGGTAAATATAGTCATTTTTTGGACATGTCGGAAACCGGCCGGCAACTTTTGCCCTTGACCAGTCTTCTACAGGAGGCTGCGACAGAGATTCCTGTCCTTGTCAAGCTGCGAAGTAAGGAGAGCCAAATCATTGAATTTCACCTCATTCCTTATCTTCTTCACAAAGGAAAGACGGATGTCAAGGCCATAGATATCCTCATCAAAATCGAAGATATTTGTCTCTATTGTCAATGCATTTCCAGAGCCCAATGTAGGACGTACGCCAATGTTGCACATACCGTCCCACTGACGGCCAAGTGTCTCTACTTTAACGAGATAGACCCCGTTTCCAGGAACGAGTTTCAACGGCTCATACAACTGCATGTTGGCAGTCGGGAAGCCTATCGTATGCCCGAGGCGGTTGCCTGAGACGACGACTCCATAAAGCTGATAAGGATAGCCCAGCATGGCATTGGCCTCATCAATGTTACCCTCTGACAGGGCATTCCTTATCTTGGTGGAGCTTATTACAATGCCGTTGTCCGTCTTGTAACTCACCGGCCTGATCACTTCAAGTCCAAGCTTTTCCGCGATTCCGGCAGTCTGTTCCGGAGTACAGAGGTCCGAGCCGATTCGGTTGTCATACCCCAACAGCACGGCCTTCCCGCCGAACTTGGCAATCACGTAATCCCGAAGGTAATCCTCTGTCGTCAAACGGCTGAATTCCCTGGAGAAAGGAATGACCTCAACTTTGTCAATGCCGATATCCGTCAGCAGTTTCTTCTTCTCTTCCATCGAGGTCAGCAGGCGGAGATTCCTGGCATCATTCTGCAGCACATTCCTCGGATGAGGCCAGAAAGTGACGACCATGCTCTCATCACCACGTTTCCTGGCCTCCTCCAAGAGTTGCTGTAAAATAAAACGGTGCCCAAGATGGACACCGTCGAAAAATCCTGTGGCTATAACCATCTTACGAGTCCGAAATCCTGTCTGTGAGGCAGCAGCGGATTCTTTGGATAAATCCTGGTTGCCACCTGATACATTCCGGTACGCTCAGGAAGGATGGATGCCTGATACTTGACAACGCCATCCTTTGCCTCGGTAACATTGAAATCACACTTGTCCTGGATGTGGAGCTTGCCGTTGTTGTCGGTTACGGCGAAGAGCATTTCCACTCCGATATCCTCCGGTTTGAGGTCTCCGATGTTCAGAACGACCTCTGCCTTGAGCGCGTTGCTTGGAGAAAGTGAGTATGAAGAGTCCGGCTGAGTGTATGAAAGTACCTCAATGTCAGGCCATTCCCTGCGCACATGCTTCTTCCATGATGCGATTTCGCGTGCAACCTTGTAATCATCAGCCTCCAGAGATGCTGCCCTGACTGACTGCGGAGCATAGTACTGGTTCACATAGTCAGTGAGCATTCTGTTTGTGGTGAAGTTGCAAGCTACCTGGGCAATTGTATTCTTGATATATTCAATCCATGCTTCTGAATGTCCGGTGTTCTTGTCAACATCGTAGTAAACAGGAGCGATTTCATTTTCGATTGTGGTGTAGATGGTCGCAGCATCGAGCTCGTTCTGATAATACTGGTCATCATAAGTCCTCTCGAGAGGGAGAGCCCAGCCAGCGCCCTTCTTGTAGCCTTCTACCCACCAGCCGTCAAGCACTGAGAAATGCATTACGCCGTTCATGGCAGCCTTCTCTCCTGATGTACCTGAAGCCTCCTGCGGTCTTGTAGGGTTGTTCATCCAGACATCGACACCCTGTACGAGTCTCTTGGCAAGTGAAATGTCATAGCCCGGTACGAAGACAATCTTTCCGATGAACCTGTCCTGCTTGGAGATTTCCACAATCTGACGGATAAGGTCCTGACCTGCCTTGTCTGCCGGATGTGCCTTTCCTGCGAAGAGGAACTGAACCGGCATCTTAGGGTTATTCACGATTGCATCGAGCCTGTCGAGGTCAGAGAAGAGCAATGTCGCACGCTTGTAAGTTGCGAAACGTCTTGCGAATCCGATTGTGAGCACGTCATCACGGAGGGTCTCCTTGATGGTAACCACCTGTCTAGGTGAATAGTGGTTTGCCACGGCAGGATTTGAAAGTTTCTCCTTAACGACATTGATAAGAGTCTTCTTCAGTTCTTTCCTGGTCTCCCAAATCTCGTCATCAGAAACCTTGTAGATTCCTTCGAAGCACTTCTTATCGTAGTGATGTGTCTGGAATTCTGGACCGAACACTTTCGCGTGGATGGCCTTCCACTCCTTTGAAGCCCATGTAGGATAGTGGACACCGTTGGTCACATAGCTGATATAGAGCTCCTCAGGAAGATATCCAGGGTACATGTTTGCGAAGATGTCCTGGCTGACCTTTCCGTGAAGCATTGACACGCCGTTCACATTCTGTGAGATGTTGGCAGCGAGAATGCTCATGGAGAACTTCTCGTTGATGTCGTTTCCGTTGAGCTTTCCAAGCCCCATCATTGTCTCCCAGTCGATCTTCAGGCGCTGCGGATAATGTCCGATGTATTTTCTCAACATTCCCTCGTCGAAGGCATCGTGTCCTGCAGGAACAGGGGTATGTGTCGTGAACAGGGATGATGCACGTACGACTTCCAGTGCCTCAGGGAATTCAAGATTGTCATTCTGGATATATTCACGGAGTCTTTCGAGTCCGATGAATGCAGCATGTCCCTCGTTGCAGTGATAAACCTGAGGATTCAGGCCGAGAGCACGGAGGGCACGGACACCGCCGACACCGAGAAGGAGTTCCTGCTTGAGTCGGTTCTCCCAGTCGCCTCCGTAGAGGTGATATGTAACCTGACGGTCCTCGTCAATGTTTGCTTCGTAGTCAGTATCAAGGAGATAGAGGTCTGTTCTGCCGACTGCCACCTTCCAGATGCGGGCTGTGATAGTACGTCCAGGGAATGCCACGCTGGTAGTTACCCAGTTACCATCCTTGTCCATGACAGGCTCAGCAGAAATCTTGGAGAAGTTCTGCGCGTCATACTTGGCAACCTGGTCACCCTGTGCAGAAAGTACCTGTGTAAAATAACCGTAACGGTAGAGAAGACCTACTGCGACGAGATTCACGTTCATGTCGCTGGTTTCCTTCAGATAGTCGCCGGCAAGAATACCGAGACCGCCGGAGTAGATGCTCAGGGATGAGTCGAGACCGTACTCCATGCAGAAGTATCCGACAGAAGGGTCTTTTCTCTCTGCCTTGAGGGCCATATATGCGTTGAATTCCTGCATAACGCTCTCATACTGTCCGACAAATGCGGCATCCTTGCTGAGTTCATTGAACCTCTTGAGGCTGACAGTGTCGAGAACAACCATCGGATTGTGTCCGCAGTTATGCCATACAGTCGGGTCAATGGCTTTGAACAATGCCTTGGCGCTTTCGTTCCAGCACCACCAAAGGTTTTTAGAGAGGGTCTCAAGACCGCTCAGTGCATCAGGAAGATGCCTTGTCACCATTACACTCTTCCATGAAGGTGTACTTACTTGTATCTTTTCGTACTTCATAATCGGTTTTTCTGCCGCTTCCGGATAGGCTCCGTTCACGGCTATCACTTTGTCAATCGCTTTGGAGTATGCCTCCTGATAATATTTGATCTGGTTTTCCCACAACGCTATAGCCGAAACGTCTTTAGCATTGGCCATATATTCATGCTTCTGGTCGTCTGTCATCAATGCAGCCTCGCGGATTCTCTCCGCTACGGCAGCAACGACGTCATTGTAGTTGGAATCGTTCCTCTCCACTACTGAGATGCCAGGGTGCTTCTTGCTGTAGTGAGTGTCCACCCAGACACCGAAACCGGCAAGACTTGTTGTCAATGTCGGTATCCTGAATGCCAGACTTTCGAGAGGTGTGTATCCCCACGGCTCATAATATGAAGGGAACAATGTCAAGTCCAGACCGATGATCAGGTCATAGTACTTCATATTGAAAATGCCGTCGTTGCCATTCAGGTATGACGGAATGAAGTATGTCTTGATGTTCGCTCCCGCAGCATTGTCAAGTCCGAGTTCCCTGAATCGCCCGGTTATCTGGTCATATTCAGGATTCATCAGATAATGAGACACTTGAGTCTTGTATGAAGCATTGCCTTTTCCGGCAAGCTTGGCTTCAAGCTCACGGTCCGGTCCGTTGTGGCCGGCAGGAATCATGATGAACGCGTGGATTTCCTTTCCGCGGAAATCCGACTTGCGTATTTCATTGGCGGCGTCGATGAAAACATCGATACCTTTGTTCCTGTACTCGTATCTTCCGCCGATTCCGATGAAGACGGCATCATCCGCAACCTCCTCTCCGGACATTGCGGAAGCGACTTCCTTCAGTCTGAGTCTGGCGGCTCTGCGTTTTTCATCATATTCTTCCTCTGTAGAAGGAGTGAAGCTATTCTCGAATCCGTTCGGTGTCACCACATCGACAGGCCTTCCGAGGAAGTGCTCGCATTCGCGTGCCGTGATCTCGCTGACTGTAGTGAATATGTCAGCATTCTCGGCAGACTTCTTCTCCAGGGAATAAAGAGCCATCACATTGAACTGACGAGCCTTATCTTCCGCGTTGTATGACTCCATGGAATCATACAGCGGCATATTGTTGCCTGCGAGACACCTGCCTATTACCGTGGCATGTGTGGTAAATACAGTGGCAACCGGTGATTTCCTTGCCTTGAGGTACAGGATACCCGCACCTGTCTGCCACTCGTGGAACTGTGCAACTACCTTCTCGGATGAGCTGAGATAGAAATTGCAGTAACTTTCGATTACTTTACCTGCAACATATCCGAAAAGGACTGATTCCTTGTAGTCCCAGTTTCCTGTAATGGAATCTACTTTGTAAAGTTCCCAATATTTAGCCAGAATATTATCGGTATCTGTAAGGAAGTGTTTGAAATCCACGAGGATAGCCACTGGGTTTCCAGGTACGTTCCATCTTCCGATTCTGAGCCTGAGGCCGCTCTTGGCTGCCTCGACTCTCCAGTCCTGCCAAAGCAGAGGATCCTCACGGAAGTCAGGGTTGGCATCGGTATCCATCCATACGTCCGGACCGACAAGAATATGATGTCTCTTCAGCTGTGATTTAAGGAACAGCGATTTAGTCGCTATGACGGTATAGATTCCGCCGATTTTGTTGCAGACTTCCCAGCTGACCTCAAACAGATAATCCGGTCTGTTCAATTCTTTAGTCATTATTCACTTTTCTTTTTTACGGCTTTCTTTACGGCCGGCTTCGAATTTTTCTTCTCCTTTGCCGCCTCCGGTTTCACCGCTTTACCTGCAGACTTTTTCGCGGCCTTCACAGTTTTTTCAGATGTCAAGGTCGTCTTAGTCTTCTTGTTTTCAGCCGGTTCCGCTTTTTTTGCCGGCTTCTTTTTCTCAGTTTCCTGATTTTCAGAAGTTGCAAATTTAGCAACAGTTGCGGAATATTCCTCATCCACCCTGATAATAAAATCACTCAAAACGTTCATATAGTTGATGAACGCCTCGTAAGGGGTGTCGTAAGGGTTGAAATATTTGTGGACTTCTCCGTCTGAGAAGAATTTTGTGCACATATAATAGAAGTGGTCGCTCTCCTGCAGATGGCCGAAATCATTGTAGAGTGCAGGGTCATTGACAAGAGCGAGCTTCTCATACTGGGCGTAAAGCTTGTTGTAGGCCTCCTGCTGGAGTTCGTTTCCGAGCCATGCCGTGACGTCGCGCTCCTCGTCTGCCCATGAAATAGGCTCCGGAACTTCGAGTGAAGACACTGGCTTGCAAGCTTTTGCAACCTCAGAAGGGGTACTGAAGCGGAATGTACCGTCATTGAGGATGGTCTCAGGAAGGTACTTCATGAAATCAAAGATTCCTGAAGCGGCGTTCTGGTGCTCGCCGAAGGTCTCGTAATCCATGAACAGGTTGATCACGTCACCTGCAGAGGTATTGATGTCATTCTTGAGCCATCCGAGATACTTCTCGGCAGTAAGAGGCCACTCAGCCCAGCTCCTGTCAGAGAATCTGAATGCGATATCGTCGCTGAGAGAGTAGTTTCTGAGAAGGAGTTTCAGTCTGTTCTGCCTGTCATCGGAATATACGAAATCAGGGCTTCTCCATGCGAGGATATGCTTTGCGCCCTCGGTAAGCATCGTGTGGAATCCCATGTCATAAACCTGTGCGCCGATAGTGTCAGAGTAGATGAGCTCGGTATTCCTGAATGTAACCGGGGTAACTCCGAAATAGTGCTCGATGGCGGCCTTATGCTTGAGGACCTGGTGTTTGAACTCAGGCTCTGAAGCGAGGGAAGCCAATGAGTGATAATAAGTTTCGCAGAGGAACTCGGCGCATCCCGTGTCCGCGAGCTTGCGGAAACTGTCAATGACTTCAGGTGCATATCTCTCGAACTGCTCCAATGCTGAACCGCTTATGGAGAAAGCCACCTTGAATGCGCCCTTGTGCTGATTGATGAGTTCAAGCAGGAGCTTGTTCATCGGAAGATAGCACAAGTCAGCCACTCTTTTGAGAATGGTCCTGTTCGTGAAGTCATCATAATAATGTGAATCCTTGCCGATATCGAAAAACCTGTAAAGTCTCAGTCTGGTAGGCTGATGGATCTGGAAATACAGGCATAAATTTTTCTGGGTCATATCTATATCATTTTATTTTACAACTGATTCGTAAACGCTCTTGATTTTGGCGGCGGCGTTGTTCCATTTGAGGGTATTGACCTCGTCATAGCCGAACTTGGATGCGAACTGGGAAAGTGCAGGATACTGCAGAAGAGCATAAATCTCGTCCGCCATGGCATCCACATCCCAGAAGTCCACCTTGAATGCATATTTGAGGACCTCGGCAGCACCTGACTGTCTGGAAATGACTGAAGGCACTCCTGAGCGCATAGCCTCGAGAGGGGAGATTCCGAAAGGCTCAGATACAGAAGGCATTACATATACATCTGACAAAGCAAACATCTTCTGCACCTCATTTCCGCGGAGGAATCCTGTAAAGTGGAACCTGTCTGAAATTCCGAGTCTTGCCACCTGGCGGATGGACCTGTTCATCATATCTCCGCTGCCGGCCATCACGAAACGGACATTGTCACATCTCTTCAGCACTTTGGCTGCAGCCTCGATGAAATACTCAGGACCCTTCTGGAAAGTGATTCGGCCGAGGAATGTCACGACCTTGTCATTCACGCCCTTTTCCACCTTCACTTCACTTCTTCCGCTGAAATCCACGGCATTATGCACGGTAACGACCTTTGCAGGGTCAATGCCGTACTTCGTAATCACGATGTTTCTGGTAAGGTCGCTCACGGTAATCACTTTGTCCGCAGCCTCCATTCCGCGCTTCTCGATTTCATAGACGCGAGTGTCAATGTTATTGTCACTGCTTCTGTCGAACGATGTCGCGTGGACATGCACTACGAGCGGTTTTCCGGAGAGCCTCTTGGCAGCGATTCCGGCATTGTATGTAAGCCAGTCATGCGCATGGATGACATCGAACTCATCCTTGTGTGTCATGGCGATAGTTCCGCCCACCATAGCATATCTGGCAACCTCTTCCATCAGGTTCGAGCCGTATTTTCCGGAGAATTTGTAGGTATGACCGTAGTTCACGGTAAAGTCACGGACCTGACGCTTCCTGTCTTCCTCAACGAGAGTATGGAACTCTTCGGGATCAAGGTACGGAACCATATTGGTACCGATATGCACGAACTGCACCTTGTCGAGGAAGTCATCCACGTTCATGGTGTCCGTAATCTCAACAGGAACATCACTGGCATTGATAATATCCGCAGCACTCTTATCCTCATCGCCCGATGCCGAAGGCATCACGAACATGGTCTCTACACCATTGTGTGCCAAGCCTTTGACAATTCCGTAGCAGGCTGTTCCGAGTCCGCCGGCGATATGTGGAGGGAATTCCCATCCGAACATCAGCACTTTCATTATCTTTCCTCCCTATATTTATTGATCATACTTTCCACATAAAGAAGAGCCGCCGTGCTCAATGCAGACGAAATCGCTCCGTGAGGTTCGTGAGGAGGGTCTCCGTCATAAAGTTCGGAGAATGCTCCCACGCCGTGCTTGTTCAGATCGTCATAGAATCCTTCGATGAGCATCTCGGCCCTGCGGCAATATGCTGCGCCCTGCATCTTGAACTTGGCATTGACATAGAACAGGAGCAGCGCAGGCCATGCGCAACCCTGCTGATAGGCATTGTCACGCTCTGTCTGGTTACCCTCATATACGCCTCTGTATTTCATGTCGCGAGGAGACAGTGTCCTGATTCCCCTGGATGTCGCAAGCTCCCTGTCAACGATATTCATGACACTGTTCATCACGCTGTCATCCACAAGCTGGTGGAAGATTGCAAGTGCGAACAGCTGGTTCGGGCGAACATCGGTATTCTGACCGTTATTATCCACATAGTCAGCAAGGTAGCCCTTGTCTTCCATCCAGAATGTCGGCTGATAGTTGGCCTTGACAAGGTCCCTTACCGGAGTCCAAACCGCGGCGAATTTGCCGTCGCCGAACTTCTCGTCCATTTCTGTAGAGAAGCAGAGAATGTCATACCACAAGGCATTGGTCTCTACCTGGTATCCCGCTCTTTCCGTTACAGGGTTGCCATCAACGTATGCGTTCATCCATGTCAATGCCGTCCTGTCTTTCTGTGCCCAGAGCAGTCCGTCCGGCTGGAGGGAAATCTCCTTCCTGTTTCCAGGAGAGTAACTTTCCACGACGCGCTTCACCACGTCTCCATACTTTGCCCATACTTTCTTTGCCGATGCGCCGGCTCCGATATATTCCTGGAGAACAGATGCAAGCATCATAGGTGCCTCAACCTGAGTCGTGCGGTGGAAGAACCTTTCCTGGTTGTCTGCGATGAGGTTGTCCAGAATCTCCTCGAACTCGTTTTTCTTTCCGGTTGCAAGCGTAAGTCCCGGAAGAGAGAATAATGTCTCCCTGAGAAGTCCGGTGTAAAGCCATGAGAATCCGGCGGTTATGCTCTTCTTTCCGTTTCTGTCACGGATAAGGAGGTCAGCACAGTGCACCAGCTGGTCGTGGAAACTTCCGATATTCTTCATGCCCTTGAGGGCAGCATTGAACTTTCTCGTTATCACGCGAGGATTCTCTTCATTGACAGAAGCTGAGAGGATAACTGAATCTCCCTGCTTCATCTTCAGGATGAAGGCTCCAGGAACGAACAAATCCTCTTTGCACTCGAAACCGCGTCTTGCCTCGTCGGAATATGTTATTCCATTGTACCAGTATGGTGCGGATTTAAACTCGAATGAAGAAGAACTGAGCTGAAGGTTAAGGTCAGGGAATCCCTCATACATATTGAAAGAGACACCATTGCCGATAACCCTGTAGTCTGTGCAAGCTTCTGAATTCTGCTTGGTGAGACTATGAATATTTCTGAATGCCAGGAAAGGCTTCAGGTTCAATGTTACTTCGGCAGGTGATTTTCTGAGTTCATAACGGATCATCACCTGGTCCCTGTCAGGAACAAGCATGATACTCTTGACGAACTCCATTTCGCCTACCCTATAGACAATCTGCGGAATCGGGTCTGCCATGAAGTCAACGATATATTTATGGCCGCGCGGCTCATAAATGTCTCCATAGCAATGGATTCCGAGGTTGAATACTTTTCCGTTCACAGCAAGGCTCTCATCGACAGATGACAGCAGCATGTATTTGCTGCCGCCGAAATTGTCAACGGGCACGCCCAGCAGTCCGTGATAGCGTCTCGTGTTACATGTGACAATGGAGGTGTTGCAGTAAGCACCTGTCTTATTGGCACATATAATCTCTCTCTTCAATGAGTACGAGAGATTCACAAGTTCCGCCTTGTTGAAATTCAGGAATGCCATATTTTATATTTAGTTTTTATGATTTACGTCTGAATACCAGCGCACATCGGCTAGGAAGATACATGGTGATGCCGGTATCGGAATGATGCAATTCTCCTTCCTTAAGTCTGGAGAATCCGTCATACCGCTTCTCATCAGAATCCAGTTCAAGTTCCCAATCTCCTTCCGGAGCTTCGACAGCGTAGCCGGTAAATGATTCTGAAGGGTTAAAATCGAGTGCAAAGATATAATTTTTGCGTCTGAAAATCAAGACTTTCTTCTCCTCGTCGGCTCTGATCAATTCCGGTTTATAAGCCAGAAGATTCTCTTTTCTGAACAGATGAATCATGTCAGAATCGAAATTCATCAGATACTTGTAGCGGAGATAGTCAGGTTTGCACAGAGACCATTGTCTTCTGGCATATTTATACGACCATCCGTTTCCGGCACGAGGAAAATCTATCCACTCGGGATGACCGAACTCATTTCCCATGAAAGTCAGGTACCCGTCACCTGCCGTCGCGATGGTGACCAGCCTTATCATCTTGTGCAGAGCGATGCCCCTATCGACGACAATACTCTTGGAGTCAATGTTCATCGATGTGTACATCTCCTTATCTATAAGTCTGAATATGAGGGTTTTGTCTCCCACCAGCGCCTGGTCGTGGCACTCGGCATAACTGATGGTCTTCTCATCTTCACGCTTGTTGGTAAGTTCCCACCAGATTTCACCCATGCTCCACTGGTCGTCTGTCTTTTCCTTGAGCCACTTGATCCAATGGTCAGCAACGCCCATGGCCATACGG